>ERZ840407.818-NODE-818-length-17478-cov-11.462722_pt1 | contig 17478 bp, 13 predicted proteins | sample MGYA00519877_ERZ840407 | MGnify/ENA primary metagenome ERZ840407 (study PRJEB31850, sample SAMEA3708875) | human gut metagenome | biome: human gut; feature: human-associated habitat; material: faeces | place: China | collected 2014 ...
TCACCGGCCTGAACACCCGTTTCCGCATCATGACCGGCAAGGTGAGCATGATCAACCGGGAGCAGACCTGTGAAGAGCACCTGGAGATCCTGGATGCCGCTACCAAGGGCGATTGGAACACCGCCGCCGATGCCCTCCAGAAGCACCTGGAGATCGCCCGTGACAAAGCCGAGGGCGTGATCAAGGTCATCCGGCTGTGGTAACTGGAAGCAAGCAAAAAAGGACGCCTGACGGCATAAGTCAGGCGTTCTTTTCGTATGGGGCAAAAATCAGAGCGCGTCCAGCTCTTGCTGCAGCTGGGCCAGCGAGGCGCGGATGGGCAGCTTCTGGGGGCAGACGCCCTCGCATTTGCCGCAGCGGACGCAATGGCTGGCTTTTTCGGCGTCCGGGAAGCGGGCCGCCCACTGCTTTTTGATGGCATCTTTCTGGCCGAACATGGAAAGTTTGTTCCAGATGCTGAAGTTGTCCGGGATGTCCACGCCCATGGGGCAGGGCATACAGTAGCGGCAGCCGGTGCAGCCGATCTTGATCCGGCTGTGCAGGATGGCAGCGGTCTTTTCCACGGCCTGCGCTTCTTCGGGGGAAAGCGGCTCAAAATGCTCAAACGTTTTGAGATTATCTTCCAGCTGGTCTTCCGCGCTCATGCCGGAAAGGATGACATGGACATTCTGGTGGCTGCCCACCCAGCGCAGTGCCCAGGAAGCGGCGCTGGCCTCCGGGCGCAGGGCCTTGAGGGGGGCTTCGGCGTCCGGGGGCAGGGTGGCCAGGGTGCCGCCCTTGATGGGCTCCATGATGATGAGGGGGACGCCCAGTTCCTCGGTCAGCTGGTAGCCGCGGTCACCGGAGATCTCCTCGGCGCGGTCATCCGTGTCCAGATAGTTGTATTGCAGCTGGCAGAAATCCCAGGGCTGATCCCGCAGGATGTGCTCAAACCCCGCCGAGTTGTCGTGGCAGGAGAAGCCCAGGCTGCGGATGGTGCCGGCGGCTTTCTGCTCCCAGAGCCAGTCCACGATGCCCAGGGCCTTGGCCTCGTCGTAGCGGGCCTTGTGCAGGGAGTGCATCAGGTAAAAATCAAAATAGTCCACGCCCAGACGTTTTTGCTGGTCGGCAAAGATGCGCTTGGCCTCGTCCAGGCTCTTGCACTGCCACAGGGGCAGTTTGGTGGCCAGGTAAAAACTTTCCCGGGGCCATTTGGCAATGACCCGGCCCACAAAGGGCTCGCTCTCACCGCCGTGGTAGGGGTAGGCGGTGTCAAAGTAGTTGACGCCCGCGTCCCGGGCGGCGTTGAGCAGGGCTTCGGCCCGGGGCTCGTCGATCCTGCCCTCCGGTGTGGTGGGAAAGCGCATACACCCATAGCCCAGCAGCGAGGTGCGGACCGGGGCGTTTTTCCAGTTGCGATATTCCATAGCTCTCTTTTGCGGCGGGAATTTTGGCACGGCCCGCCGCTCCTCCTGCAGCAAGTATACCATAAGGCAAAAAAATATGATACAATAGGATGCAGCGCAACCTGCAGCAAATCAATTTGAAATACGAGGAAGACAATGGAACCTTTGAAACTTGGCAATATCACGCTGCCCCACAAGGCAGTGTTCGGCCCCATGGCGGGCTTCACGGATGCCCCCTGCCGCCGCCTGATGGCAGAGCACGGCGCGGGCTTTACCGTCAGCGAGATGGTGTCCAGCCGGGCGCTGGTGTACGGTGACCACAAAACGGTCAGCCTGCTCAAGGCGGAGCCCAACGGGGCCCCCTACGGCGTGCAGATCTTTGGCGAGGTGCCCGAGATCATGGGACAGGCCGCGGCGGCCATTGAGCAATACCGATTCGATTTCCTGGACATCAACATGGGCTGTCCGGCCCCCAAGATCGTGTCCGGCGGCGCGGGCAGCAAACTGATGCTGGACCCGGACGTCTGCGGTAGGATCGTGGAACAGGTGGTGCAAAACACCTCCCGCCCCGTCACGGTCAAGATGCGGAAAGGCTGGGATGCCGACCATGTCACGGCCGTGGAGTGCGCCAAAGCCTGCGAGCAGGCAGGTGCCGTGCTGGTGGCCGTCCACGCCCGGACCCGGGAGCAGATGTATACCCCCGGCATCGACCTGGAGATCATCCGGCGGGTGAAAGAGGCTGTGAAGATCCCGGTGCTGGGCAACGGTGATATCCACACGGCGGAAGACGCCCTGACCATGATGCGGGAGACCGGCTGCGACGGCGTGATGATCGCCCGGGCGGCGCTGGGCGACCCCTGGCTGTTTGAGCGGGTGAACGCGGCCATCGAGGGGCTGCCCGCCCCTAAAGCGCCAAATTTACAGGCCCGGATGAACGCCCTCCGCCGCCAGGTGGAAGAGATGGTGGAGCAGAAAGGTGAATTTGTCGCCATGCCCCAGGCCCGGGCCCAGACCATGCACTATATGAAAGGCCTGAAAGGTGCTTCGGCCCTGCGGCGGTACTGCTGTGAGCTGAGCCATCTGGAAGACATCGACACCCTCATCGAGGCCGTGTTCGACCAGCAGCGGAGAGCTGCGGATGCAGATGATAACCGGGAGATCCCGTTCCCGTAAAGAAAGAAGGCCCTTACCATGGATTCTCTCACTTCTCGCCGTCTCCGCCTGCCGGGGCGTCCGCGTGACCGCTTCTGGTTGACAGTGGGGCTGTGCGCCCTGACGGCGGCGTTGTTCTTTCTGCCGTTCTACATTCTGGACGGCGGCTTTTTCCACTATGCTGGCGATTTCAACAGCCAGCAGATCAGCTTTTACCGGTATATGAACGGCTTTGTCAAGGGGCTGGGCTACCCGGACAGCCCGCTGGCCGGGGCGGCGTCCAATACGTTCTCCTGGGCCACGGACCTGGGCAGCGGTGCCATGAACGCCTATTCGTTCTACCTGTACGGCTCGCCGTTTTTCTGGTTCTCGCTGATCTTCCCGCAGCAGTGGCTGCCCTACCTGATGGTGCCGCTGCTGGTGCTCAAGTTTGCCGTGGCGGGCGGCGGCGCGTACCGCTACCTGCGCCGCTATGTGCAGAACGCGAATTTTGCGGTGCTGGGTGCCTGCCTGTATACGTTTTCCGGCTTTTCGGTCTACAACATCTTCTTCAACCACTTCATTGACGTGGTGGCCCTCTTCCCCTGGATGCTGGCCGCGCTGGACGAAGCAATGTATGAGCACCGCCACGGGCCCTTTGCGTTCTGGGTGGCGCTCAACCTGCTCAACAACTATTTCTTCTTTGTGGGGCAGGTGCTCTTCCTGGTCATCTACTTTGTCTGCAAAGTCAGCGCCGGGGATGTGAAGCTGACGCCGAAGCTCTTTGCGCGTCTGGCGTTTGAAAGCCTGCTGGGCGTGGCGCTGGGCTTTATCCTGCTCTGGCCGGCGGTGCTCTCGGTGCTGCAAAACCCCCGCACCATCGACCTCTCCTCCGGCTGGGGCTTTTTGACCTATTCCAAGGTCCAGCAGTATCTGGCCATTCTGGTCAGCTGGATCCTGCCGCCGGATTCGCCCTATATGACCTCCATCTGGTCCGAGGGCGTCATCAAGTGGACCAGCATGTCCGCCTATCTGCCCCTGTGCAGCCTGGCGGGGGCCATGGCCTACTGGCGCGCCCGGAAAGGGGACAGCAAAAAGCGGATCGTGGCCACCTGCGCCGTGTTTGCGCTGGTGCCCGTCCTCAACAGCGCGTTCTATGCCCTCAACTCCAGCTACTATGCCCGCTGGTATTATATGCCGGTGCTCATCCTCTGCGCCATGACGGCCTGCGCGCTGGAAGCGCCGGACACCGACCTGGATGCCCCGGCCCGGGGCATTGGCTGGCTGATGGTGGCCACCCTGGCCTTTGCCGTGGTGCCGGTGCAGGACACGGAGAGCGGGAGCTGGAGCTTTGGCGTGCTGCAGAACCCCGGCCAGTTTGCGGCGGTGTTCGCCTTTGGTCTGGGCGGGCTGCTGGTGTACCGCTTTATCTGCGGGCGCTGGCAGGGGCAGAAAGTGTTTGCCCGGCGGCTGCTGGCGGCCACACTGGCCTTTGCCTGCGCGTTCAGCGTGGTGCACATCGGCATCGGCAAGTTCGGCCAGTGGAACACCGACAGCGACCTGGTGGAGGAGTACACCAACGCCCTCAAGCTGAAAGAAGACCTCCCCGCGGGTGACTGGCGCGTTGACACCTACAAGACCCACGATAACCTGGGCCTCTGGCTGGATAAGAGCTGCCTGCAATATTTTGGCAGCACGGCAGCCCCCAGCATCCTGAGCTTTTACCCGGCACTGGGCGTCAAGCGGGACGTGCGGAGCGAGCCGGAGCTCTCCAACTACGCCCTGCGGGGGCTGCTGAGTGTGAAATATCTGCTGACCACGCGGAAACATCAGGAGGATTTCCTCGCGGAGGCCGACGAGGGCTGGAGCTACTACGACACCCGGGACGGCTACCTGCTGTATGAGAACGAGAATTACGTCCCCATGGGGTTCACCTACGATTACTACCTGACCGAGAGCCAGTACGAGGAGACCATCAAGACCACCCGCTCCAATCTGCTGATGCGGGCGCTGGTGCTGAAAGACGAGGATGCCGAAACCTACAGCGAGTACCTGCAACCCCTGCCCGAGGAACGGCTGAACGACCTCTACTATGACACCTACGTGGAGGACTGTGATGCCCGCCGGGCCACGGCCAGCCGGGTGTTTGAAATGACGAATTCCGGCTTCCATGCCGAGATCGACCTGACCCGGGAAAACCTTGTCTTCTTCTCCGTGCCCTATGACGATGGCTTTACGGCCTATGTCAACGGGGAGCAGGCCGACATCGTGGAAGTGGACGAGGGCCTGATGGCGGTGCTCTGTCCGGCAGGGACCAACCGCGTTGATTTTGTCTACCAGGCCGATGGCTACTCCCTGAGCCGGACGGTGACGCTGGCGGCCATCCCGGTCTTTGCAGTCTACTGCGGTTTCTGGTGGGATCAGAAGAAACGGAAAACCGCGTAACAAAGCACAAAAAAGCTGTCAATACGCATTCTCCCACAAAATCCTGCGTTCTTTTTGGTAAAAGAGCGCATAGCCTCCACAGCTCAAACGTGATAGAATAAGCCTGTTTGCGGCAGGCCGCGAAATACTGTGAGGAGAGTGCAACATGGAACAATGTTATCTGATGCCCGGACAGGAACGCTGTGAGAAGATCAAGGATGCAAACGGCGTGCCCAAAGTAAGCTACTCCTACCGCTCGCTGCAGGGGGCGTTTTTCCATTGCGTGAGCCGCAGTGTGGAGGAGGCCCAGAGCCGCTGCGAGGACTGGCTTGTGACCCAGGACCGCTGCTACCGCAACTGACCCACGGCAACAAAAGGATATTTTGCAAAGAGAGCTGCAGCCGCTGCACGGGCGGAAGCGGCTCTCTTTTTGTATGTGGGAGAAAAACAGCGATCCATACAAAAAGAAAAGTGAAAATCTGGCAAAATTGTGGGCCATTGTTCCGGGTGAAAATAATATTAGATGGGGGGAATTGACAACATTTTTGATTCCGGGTATAATAAAATGAAATCTTATGAAAATTTGTCAAAATTTGAAAAAACAACGTAGGCAAACGATTTCAGCACCACAGAAAGGGGGCTTCCGGGAATGGACGAACGGTATACGCGGTACATTGAAAACCTGCGCCGGGTCCGTGCCCTCGCGCGCCCGGAAGCCCACGCCGGAATGAAAGCCGCCGACCTGCTGGAAGAGATCAAGCAGAACGCGGCGGAGTCCTACACGCTGATGCAGCAGAGCAATGCCATCCTGGACGAAGTGATCTTTTCCCGCCGGGCGGAAAACCTGACGGAGGAGGAAGCCGCGGGCCTTTCCGAGTTCGCGGGCAAGCTGTTCAACTACGCCAACAGCGAGGACAGCGGCATTGCCTATAAGATCCACGCCCTGCTGCTGGACTATGCCCGCCTGAAACAGGATGACCGGGCTATCATCCGGGAACTGTACTGGGCCGGCGTGACCATGCATTACATGAATGTCCGGGGCGATGATTCCAGCATCAACCCTCTGGGCAAACAGGTGCGGGGATACTTCCAGGAGGGAGCCTCCTACATGGCCCGGTACGAGGAGTTTGACCTGGAGACCAAGAGCTATATCATCCGGTGCCTGGGCAACAGCCGGATGGCCATGTCCCGCCACAGCCATGCCGACTGCGAAGCTTACATGGAAGTGTTCGACAAGGCCATGGGGGTCATCCGCTCGCCCTATTACCGCAAGCTGGACCCCTCCATCCCCTGGGATCAATTTGAGTATGCCATGCACATGGACCGGATGACCCTGCTGGCTTACCTGCGGGATTTTAAGGACCCGGAGATCGCGGAAAAGGTGCTGGAATCGGCGGAGTACATCCACCGGGAGCAGGCGAAGAACCAGACGGACGACGAGCGGCTGCAGAACTGGCGGCTGGGCTATTTTTACGCGGCGGCCCGTTACCACGCCGGGCGCTGCCCGGCCCGCGAGGTAGTGGACGTGCTGCTGGAGGTCATTGAAAAGGTGGACCCGAAAGACTACTCGCCCACGGGCATCAACAACAATCTGACCAGCCTCTCCTCCCTGTTTTATTATGAGGCCGCGCTTCCGCCGGAGGAAAAGCCCCAGTACGCCTGCCGACTGGAAAAAATGTTCAGCAAGAGCGTGAGCTACCTGAACGATCTGCCTGTGAACCAGTATCCCCGTGTGGCCAGCAATGCGGTGCGGGAACTGGTGGAGATGCAGGCAGTCGCGGAGCGGCCCTACCGCAAAAACATGCTGGTGTACATGCTGGCGGCCCACAAGCCGACCTATGTCCACTCTTTGATGGTGGCCAACCTGACCAGCTTTTTTGTCCGGCGGCTGCTGTGGAAGAAGCCGGAGGCCATGGTGGGCACCATGGGGTACGACACGGTGGAAGCGGTGCAGCAGCACGGTGAAGAGATCTGCACGATGGCCTATGAGTGCGGGGTGTACCACGACATTGGCAAGAGCATGGTGACCATGTATGTGGGCAACAACTCCCGCCGCCTGCTGGATGAGGAATTTGTCTGCGTGCAGTGGCACGCAGCGTTTGGCTATGAGCTGCTGTGCAAGATCGGCCACAAAGGCGACCTGGCGCTGGCGGCACTCTACCATCATATGTATTATGACGGCCAGGGAGGCTACCCGAAAGATCAGCCGCCCTGCCCGAAGAACATGAAGCCCATTGTGGACGCCCTGACCGTGGCCGACTCTCTGGACGCGGCCACCGACAACATCGGGCGGTGCTACACAGCGGCAAAGCCGCTGGAAAAGCTGATCGAGGAGCTGCGGGCCCAAAAGGGCAGCCGCTATGCCCCGGCGGTGGTGGAGCTGTTCGACGACCCGGATTTCTGCACCGAGTTTCGGCGCAAACTGTACGAGTCCCGCCAGAGCGTGTATCTGGAAGTGTACCGCGAGACGATTTAACGCGCGAAAAAAGGCAGCCGCGAACGCGGCTGCCTTTTGTGCTGTCAAAATCAAAACATCAGTTCTCGGAAGAAATATCCTGGCCGAAATATTTCTCACCCAGCTCGGAGAGAGTGCCATCGGCACGCAGTTCCTCAATGGCGTTGTTGATGGCCTCCAGCAGGGTGGCGGTCTCGTCGCCTTTGCGCAGAGGGATGGCAACGTGGGAAGCTTCCTCCGTGAATGCCACCAGCTTGAAGTCCGCGTCCGGATGGACATTGAGGTAATCGTAGAACGAGACGTCGGCGTTCAGGGTAGCGTCGATGCGGCCTGCCGTCAGCAGCTGGATGGTCTCTTCCAGCGTGTCGATGCCCTGCACGGTAGCGCCGTAGCTCTCGGCCAGCTCCATGTAGGTGGAGGCCAGGCTGTTGGCCGTGGTCTTGCCGTCCAGGTCCTCAAAGCTGGTAATGCTGTCGTTGTCTTTCTTGACGGCGAGCGCGGTGTGGATGTAGCCGTAAGGCGTGGTGAAATCGTAGGTCTTGGAGCGTTCCTCGGTGACCTCCACGCCGTTGCAGACCATGTCATAACGGCCAGCGTCCATGCCGGCAAACAGGCTGTCCCAATCGCTCTCCACATATTCCGGCTCCACGCCCAGCTTCTCGGCAATGGCGCGGGAGACCTCGACGTCGTAGCCCACCAGCGTGTCGTCCGCGTCGTGGAAGCTCCAGGGCTGCCATGCGCCTTCCAACGCCACGATGAGGGTGCCGCGGTTCTGGATGGTGGAGAGCAGGTCGCCGCCCGCGGAGGCAGCACTGGAGGCGGCAGTGCCAGCGGTGGAAGCCGCGGTGTTATTGGAGGAAGAGCAGCCGCTCAGGCTCAGCACGCCTGCCGCTGCCATCACGCTTATCAGGGAGATAAAGGTTCTTCTTTTCATGGTTGGATTCCTTTCAGTTCGTATGTTCAATTTTGCGTAAAAATTCTCTGGTGCGTTCTTCTTTGGGGTGGGCGAAGAACTCCTGCGAGGGAGAGGCCTCCACTACCACGCCGTTTTCCATGAAGACCGTCTTGGAGGAGACGCCGCGGGCAAAGCCCATCTCATGGGTGACCACCAGCATGGTCATGCCCTCTTCGGCCAGCTGCCGCATAACGGCCAGTACCTCACCGGTCAGCTCCGGGTCCAGGGCGGAGGTGGGCTCATCAAAATAAAGAATTTCCGGGTCGGTGGCAAGAGCCCGGGCAATGGCCACCCGCTGCTGCTGGCCGCCGGAGAGCTGGCGGGGGTAGGAATCGGCTCGGTCGGCCAGGCCGACTTTTTCCAGCATCTTCATCCCGATGGCGTCGGCCTGGGCTTTGGGCATCTTGCGGGCGATGACAAGGCCCTCGGTGACGTTCTGCAGGGCGGTCTTGTTCCGGAAAAGATTGTAATTCTGGAAGACGAACGCCGTCTTTTTGCGCAGGCGGGCAATGTCGGCCTTGGTGATCTTGCCCAGGTCAAACTGCTCGCCGTCAAAGATCAGGGTGCCGCTGTCGGTTGTTTCCAAAAAGTTGAGGCAGCGCAGGAACGTGGTCTTGCCCGAGCCGCTGGGGCCCAGGATGGCGACGACATCGCCCTTGTTGACGGTGAGGTCCACGCCCTTGAGGACATCCAGCTGGCTGACCACCTTGCGGGCCCCGGGTTTGTGGAAGATGCCGGCCTGCAGGCCGGGTTTTGCGTAAGTATAAAACGATTTGCGGAGATCCCGCACTTCTAACATGGCCATACGCTCCACTCCTTTCTCACTGGAAGCCGCGGGCGTTCAGCTGGCGCTCCAGCAGGCTCTGCAGCTTGGTGATGACGGTGCAGAACAGCAGGTAGACCACGGCGACCTCGCAGTAGATGGGCAGGAAGATATAGGTGCGGGCGGCCACCCGCTGGCCTGCCATGAACAGCTCCGCCACCGTGATGTTGGACGCCAGCGAGGTGTCCTTGATCATGCCGATGAGGGAGTTGGAGAGGGCGGGCACGGCGGTGCGCAGGGCCTGCGGCAGCACGATGCGGCGCATGATCTGGGCCCAGGTCATGCCCACGCAGGAACCGGCCTCCAGCTGGCCCTTGGGCACGCTTTCCAGCGCGCCGCGCATGGTCTCGGCGCAGTAAGCACCCTCATTGAACGCAAAGGCAATGACGGCAGCCGGGAACGCGTCCAGCATGATGCCCACGCTGGGCAGGCCGTAAAAGATGATGAACAGCTGCACCAGCAGCGGGGTACCGCGTACCACCCAGATGTAAAACCGGGCGATCTGACTCAGCACCGGTACATGGGCGTACTGCACCAGAGCCACCGCCACGGCAATGACCATGGCGAGGGAGAACGAGATCAGCGTGAGGGGGATGGTCATGGTGAGGCCCGCTGATAAGATACGGGGCAGGGCCTCCCACAGCACGCCGACGGTGCGGTTGGCAAGGAATGACTCAAACATAAGCTTTTTGAAATCCTCTTTTAAAGAAAATGTGACGATGAAGCAGAGTATACAGGATCAACCTGTGTTGAGGTCAAAGGGTTTTTGAAAAAACCTACAAAACCTACCAGAATACTATAACATGAATTTCCGATGGATGCAATTGGTAGTTATGAAATCGCATACGATAGACAAAACCGCTGAAAAACACCACCGGACTTTGTGCAGCCTGCCAGAGAGTTGACGGGATACAGCCTTTCGTGTAAAATGGGCTTGGGTGTAGAACACTAAAATATCGGAACTATTTTTTGCATAGAAACTGCCGCGCGAACGGGCGCTCTGCCCGGCGTGCGAAAACGGAGGACAAGAACGTGACAAAACGGAAAATTGGCATCCTGGGTGCAGGCACCTGGGGCATGGCTCTGGCACGGATGCTGTGCGTGAGCGGAAACGATGTGCTGGTGTGGTCGGCGCTGGGGCAGGAGATCGACAGCCTCTCCACCACCCGCGTCCACCCCAACCTGCCGGGGATGAAGATCCCGCTGGAGCTGAAATTTACCAAGAGCATGGAGGAAGTGTGCACGGACAAGGATATTTTGATGTTTGCCGTGCCGTCTGTCTTCGTGCGGGGCACGGCGGCCAAGGCCCGGCCCTATGTGGCCGACGGGCAGATCATCGTGGATGTGGCCAAGGGCGTGGAGCCCGACACCCTGATGACCATGACGGAGATCCTGGCCGACGAGCTGGGCAAGGAGGGCGGCCCCAAGGGCGTGCGTCTGGTGGCGCTTTCCGGCCCTACCCACGCGGAGGAAGTGGCGGTTGATCTGCCCACCACCATCGTCTCGGCCAGCCCGGACGAGGAGGCCGCCCGGTATGTGCAGGAGGTGTTCAACAACACCTGTATGCGCGTTTACACCAACCCGGATATCAAGGGCGTGGAGCTGAGCGGTGCCATGAAGAACGTCATCGCCCTGGGCGTGGGCATCTCCACGGGCCTGGGCTACGGCGACAACGCCCGCGCCGCCCTCATCACCCGCGGCATTGCGGAGATCGCCCGGCTGGGCGTGGCCATGGGCTGCAATGTCCACACCTTTGCGGGCCTGGCCGGCATCGGAGACCTCATCGTTACTGCCACCAGTATGCACAGCCGGAACAACCGGGCGGGCATCCTCATTGGCAAGGGCAAGAGCCCGGCGGAGGCCGTGAAAGAGGTCGGCATGGTGGTGGAGGGCATGAACGCCCTGCCCGCCGCGCTGGAGCTGGCCGAAAAATATCAGGTGGAAATGCCCATCGTGCAGACGGTGGACGCCATCGTCAACCACGGCATGAGCGCTGCCGAGGCCGTCCGCGCCCTGATGGACCGCGGCCTGAAAAACGAGCTGCCGCAGCTGTAAGCTGTAAAATAAAGGAGGCCTTTGTTATGCCATCCACCTATGCACACCGACGCTTTGGCGCGGATGTTCTGGAACGCCTGCCCGCGGAATTGCAGGAAAAAATTGCTCCTTACCGGGAGCTGTATGACATCGGCCTGCACGGGCCGGACCTGCTGTTCTACTACCACGCGGCAAAATCTACCCCGGTGAGCGCGTTGGGCAACGCCATGCACGAGCAGCCGGGAGCGGTTTTCTTCGAGCGGGCCCGGGGCGTGGTGAACAAAGCGAAAAACAGAGACGCCGCGCTGGCCTACGCGCTGGGCTTCCTCTGCCATTTTGCGCTGGACTCCACCTGCCACCCCCGCGTGGAGCAGGATGTCCGGGACAGCGGCGTGAGCCACTGCGAAATTGAAACGGAGTTTGACAACATGCTCCTCCGCCGGGATGGCAAAGACCCGCTGCATTTTTTGACAGCCAGCCACATCCACCCCAGTATGGAGCGGGCGAAAGTGATCGCGCCGTTCTATCAGGGCATCACCATTTTGCAGGCTTACGACGCCATGAAAGGGATGGTGGCCGTGCACAAGCTGCTGCTGGCCTCCAGCCCGGCCAAGCGCTGGGTGGTGCTGACAGGCATGAAAGCCGTGGGCAAGTACGAGGGCCTGCACGGGCTGGTGGCAAACCCGCAGCCCAACCCCGCCTGCGCGGAGAGCTGTGAGCAGCTGGATGCGCTGTACCAGAAAGCCCTGCCGCTGGCCGAGCGGCTGATTCTGGAATACTGCGATACATTACAGACCGAAGCGCCGCTGGACAAAGCATACCAGCACACCTTTGGGGAAAACTGAGAGGGGCAACATGGAAAAAGAAAGCAAGCAGCGGTTCCGGCTGACCAAACTGGAGCGCGCGTGGATCCTGTACGACGTGGGCAACTCGGCCTTTGTGCTGATGGTGGCCACCCTCATCCCGATTTTCTTCAACGCGCTGGCTGCCGCGGGCGGGCTGTCGTCGGTGGAGTATCTGGCCTACTGGGGCTACGCCAGCTCGGTGGTGACCATCATCACGGCGATCCTCAGCCCGATCCTGGGCACTCTGGCGGACACGAAAGGCTTCAAAAAGCCCATCTTCATACTCTGCGTCTGGGTGGGCATCGTGGGCTGCATTGCCATGGGCAAGATGTCCGCCTGGCTGCCGTTCCTCGTCATCTTTGTCATTGCCAAGGTGGGCTTCTCGGGCAGCCTTGTCTTTTACGATTCCATGCTGAGCGATGTGACAAGCCCGGAACGGATGGACGAAGTCTCCTCCAAAGGCTACGCGTGGGGCTACATTGGCAGCTGTGTGCCGTTCGTGGCCTGTCTGGGCCTTGTGCTGGGGGCGGACAAGCTGGGCATCAGCCAGATGAAAGCACTGGATCTGGCTCTGCTGATCACGGCGTTCTGGTGGCTGCTGACCACGCTGCCGCTGCTGAACCAATACAAACAGCTGCACTATGTGGAGGTGGAGCGGCACGCCATCCGCCAGAGCTTTGCCCGCATCGGGCACACCATCCGCCACCTGCCGGAAGATAAACAGGTGTTCTGGTTCCTGCTGGCGTTCTTCTGCTACATCGACGGCGTGTATACCATCATTGATATGGCCACGGCCTATGGCACGGCACTGGGGCTGGATACCACGGGTCTGCTGCTGGCCCTGCTGCTGACCCAGATCGTGGCGTTCCCGTCGGCCCTCATCTTTGGGCGGTTGTCGAACAGGTATCCCTCGGCAAAGCTCATCCCGGTGTGCATCGCGGCCTACGCGGGCATCGCGGTGTTTGCGTTTTTCCTGACCCAGCAGTGGCAGTTCTGGGTGCTGGCCGTCATCGTGGGCATGTTCCAGGGCGGCGTGCAGGCGCTCAGCCGCTCCCACTTTGCAAAGATCATCCCGCCGGAAAAGTCGGGCGAATACTTTGGCCTCTTCGACATCTGCGGCAAAGGCGCGTCCTTCCTCGGCACCATGATCGTCAGTGTGGGAAGCCAGCTCACCGGCAGCGCCAATGTGGGCGTCGGCTCCCTCATCGTGCTGTTCATCGTGGGATTCGTGCTGTTCAGGGTGTCGTGCAAAAAAGAAGTCGTTCCTGAATGAGATAATGGGACATCTGCTGCGTAGCAGCAAATTGGAGAAGCACAAAAATGCGTTTGGCGAAGCGGCTGGCATTTTTGTGCTTCGACTTCTTTGTACAATAAACTCAAATCAAAAAATATAAAGGAGCAAGACCATGAAACAATATCCCGGCTACACCCTCGTCAAGCGCGAGGACTGCCCCGAACAGCACGGGACGCTGACCGTGCTGACCCATGACGTCAGCGGGTCGGCTGTCCTGCTGGTGGAAAACGACGACGACAACAAGGCCTTCGGCATCGGCTTCGGCACCTTCCCCTCCGACGACACCGGTGTGTTCCACATCCTCGAGCACTCGGTGCTGGCAGGCAGCGAGAAGTACCCGGTGAAGTCGCCGTTTTTGCAGCTGCTCAAGAGCAGCATGGCGTCCTTCCTGAACGCCATGACCTTCCCGGACAAGACGGTGTATCCCTTCGCTACCCCCAACGAGACGGACTTCAGGAACCTGATGGACGTCTATCTCAACGCGGTGTTCTGCCCGCTGGCCATGGTGGACAAGGGCGTGTTCGAGCAGGAGGGCTGGCACCGGGACGAAGACGGTACGGTGAGCGGCGTCGTCTACAACGAGATGCAGGGGGCGCTGGCGACGCCGGACGCACAGCTGCAGAACGCTCTGAGCCGGGCAATGTTCCCGGATACGGCTTACGGCTTCGTCTCCGGCGGCGACCCGGCGTCCATTCCGGCGCTGACCTATGAGAAGTATGTGCGGGTCTACCGCCGCCACTACAGCGCCGACAACTGTTGCATCACCCTCTACGGCAAGATGGACATGGCCGAGAAGCTGGCCTTCCTCGACGAGCAGTATCTGAGCCGTATGCCCAAGAGCGCCAGCCGCCCCCGCCTGACGGTGCAGGACGAGCAGGTCGGTGCGAAGCGGAATATCCCGTACTATACCGAGAAGCCGGAGCCGGACGAGGCTCAGTGTGCGCTGGCGTGGTACACCGGTGCGTTCAGCGACCGGGAGCGCCAGCTGGGCGTGGAGATCCTGCTGGACGCCCTGCTGGGGACGAACCAGGCGCCTCTGAAAGCCGCCCTGCTGGAAGAAAAACTGGGCGCGGACATCGACGTGGGCTTCGATGACAGCACGCTGCAGCCGACCTTGGAGCTTGTGCTGCGGGGCGCGACGGAAGAGTCGGCGGGCAAATTTGCCGCCGCCGTGCGCAAAGCCGTGGACGGCATCCTCGAGAAGGGCATCCCCGAGGAGCTGCTGATGGCAAGCCTCAACTCCACCGAGTTCGCTTCCCTTGAGCGGCCGGGCAGCATCCCGGACGGCGTGCTGGACGCCATCAATGCATCTACCGGATGGCTCCACACCGGCGACCCGGCCCTGCTGCTCCACACGAACGCTCTGTTCGCTTCCCTGCGGGAAAAGCTGGAACAGGGCTGGTTCAATGAGCTGCTGCGGGAGCTGTTCGCGCCTGCGCCGGTGGAGATCATCCAGGTGCCGACCCTGCCCAAGAAAGAGGAAGAGGGGCGCGCCGCCCGCACCGACGGCAAGCTGGTGCTGGACCATCCGCTGACAGCTGCCGACCTCGGCGAGGGCAAAAAGCAGACACCGGGCAGCAAGGAGCTGCTGGGTGGTGCAGAACTGCTGCACCACCCCTCGGCAGGCAATACCTACCTGTACCTTTACTATGATCTGGGCGGCATGGCACCGGAAGACATGTCCTGCCTGCATCTGCTCACGGATGTCATGGATGAGCTGGACACCGAAAAGCACACGGCCCAGGAACTGAACACTCTGCGGAACACTTGGCTGGGAAGCAGTGGTGCGTGGATGGACTGCTGGACGGGACGGCAGGAAGGCAGGCCCTGCCACGCAAAGCTCATCGTGGGGATGAGTATGCTGGAACGCAGCCTCGAAAAGGCTGTGGAGCTGGGCAGTGAGTGGCTGTATGAGACAAAGTTCAGCGGCCCGCAGGCCGAAGCTGCTATGGAGCGGGTGGCAAGCCAGCAGAAGCTGCTCATGGAGCAGAAGTTCCTGCGGGAGGGCCACGCCTTCGCCGCCATGCGGGCGGCGGCACATTTCTCGGTGGAATCCGCACTGAGTGAGCGCTGCAACGGCGTGAGCTACTACCACTATATCTGTGAGCTGTTGGAAAAGGCCGACTGGACCGCTCTGGGCAAAAAGATGGAAGAGCTGTGGAAGAGCGTGCTGAAAAAGAACGCCCTGACCGTCAGCCTCCACGGCAGCGACGCGGCGCTGGATACCCTGAAAAAGCTTCTGCCGGGCAGTGCCTTCGCGGCAGAAAAGCGCGGCGAGGCAAAGCCCTACACGGAGGAGCTGACAGCTCCGGTGAACGAGGCCTTCATCATCGACGGCGGCGTGAACTACGATGTGCTGGTCTGGCCCATGGAGCGGCGGTTGGAGCGGAAGGTGCTGGCCCGGGTAATGAGCTACGAGTATCTGTGGCACAACATCCGCGAGGTGGGCGGCGCGTATGGCACCGGCATGGTGACCCAGAACGACGACACCGAATATCTCTACACCTACCGCGACCCGCACCTGAAAGAAAGCTATGAGACTTTCGCAAAGGGGCCGGCAGAACTGGCAGGCCGCGACTACACCGGGAAGGACATGAACGAGTTCATCGTGGGCGCGGCAGCAAAGCTGGATACCCCGCGCAAGCCCCGGGAAGAGGCTGCGTCTACCGACTGCAAATATTTTTGCGGCATCACCGACGAGATGACTGCCGCCGAGCGCAAGAGCCTGTGCAGTGTGGACGCTGCCGCCATCAAGGCCGAGGCGGCGGACCTGTCGGCCCGGATGGAGAAGGGCGTGAGGGTGGTCTTCGGCAGCAAGGAGGCTGTGGAGGCCGCAAAGGAGCTGTTTGACCGGGTGGAAACCCTATAAAAATACGCAGAGAGTCTCCCGGAGACTTTGCGCAGAAAATTGAGTGAAAGATCCCCTGTCTGTGGAAAAGAACACAGGCAGGGGATTTTTGTTGTTTTGAAATATTACTTATCGGATAAAATGCACAGTAAAATACTGATTTGAGGGCAAAAAGTATGTACTCCTGCGGCGGAGAAAAGCGTGGTATCCTTTTGCCAGCGACAGAACGAAAGGAAGTGAGAACACAGGATGGGGCAGGAAAAGCAGGCTGCGGCCAAGGGACAGGAAAGTCTCCGGAAAGCCACCGACACCCTGAGCACCATGCTGGCGCAGGAGGTGAAAGATCTGAACGCCCGCCAGCGCGCGGCCCGCAGAGAGAACAGCACCGACCCCGGCATCATGAAGGGACTGAAAGAAGCGACTGCTGTGCTGAAAGATCTGGCGGGCGTGTCGAAGACCCTGAACGACCAGGGTGTGGACGCAGAAGGGCGGGAATGCGGTGTGGTGCTGCTGCCGCCGGTGGAGGATGTATGACGACAGAAAACAAGAATGCGGGCGTCGTGTGGAGGCCTCAGCCAAGGCAGATGGAATTTATGCGGAGGCCGGAGCCGGAAGCACTTTACGGCGGCGCGGCAGGCGGCGGTAAGAGCGACGCCCTCGTCATCGAGGCGCTGCGGCAGGTACACATTCCGCACTACCGGGCGCTCATCCTCCGCAAGACCTATCCGCAGCTTTCCGACCTCGTGGACAAGAGTCAAAGCTATTACCGCCGGGCCTTTCCGGAGGCGCAGTACAACGCCACGAGCCATGTGTGGGTCTTCCCCAGCGGGGCGAAAATTTACTTCGGCTCGATGCAGTACACCAAGGACCGGACGAACTATCAGGGCAAAGCCTTCGATTTCATCGGGTTCGACGAGCTGACCCACTTCGAGTGGGAGGAGTACAGCTACATGATGAGCCGCAACCGCCCCACCGGCCCCGGCACCCGGGTGTATCTGCGGGCCACCACCAACCCCGGCGGGGTGGGCCACGGCTGGGTGAAGGCGCGGTTCATCACGCCCGCCCCGCCCGGCACCCCCATCGTGGAGGAATACCCGGTGCGGATGCCGGACGGCACCGAAAAGGTGCTGCGGCGGGCGCGGGTGTTCATCCCGTCCAGCATCTTCGATAACCCAGCCCTTCTGGAAAATGACCCGGACTATCTGGCCAGCCTCGCGGCCATGCCGGAGGCCGAAAAGCAGGCGCTGCTCTACGGCAGCTGGGACAGCTTTTCGGGGCAGGTGT
>ERZ840407.828-NODE-828-length-17271-cov-3.268645_pt1 | contig 17271 bp, 15 predicted proteins | sample MGYA00519877_ERZ840407 | MGnify/ENA primary metagenome ERZ840407 (study PRJEB31850, sample SAMEA3708875) | human gut metagenome | biome: human gut; feature: human-associated habitat; material: faeces | place: China | collected 2014 ...
CTTGCCGAGCAGCACGCCGAGCAGATAATAGGAAGCGCGCAGCTTGCGCTCCAGCTCGTGCGGCTTGAGGGACGGGTGCTGGGTATTCTGGATTTCCACGGTGGTGGAATTGATAAGACGGATCTGAGCGCCCAGCTCGCGCATAATCTCCATCTGAAGCGTTACATCGATGATTTTCGGTACATTCTCGATGCGGACCGGGCCGTCCGCGAGCAGAGCCGCCGGTACAATCGCGACCGCAGCATTCTTCGCGCCCGAAATCGTTACTTCACCGTTCAGCGTCTTGCCGCCGTTGATTACATATTTGGTCAAAGTCAACCTACTCCTCACTGTACTGTCCCGCACCGGCGCGGGCATTTTTCTGGCATCCCATTTTATGAAAGCGGACGGCTCTCCGTTCGTCCGCGCAGTTTCAATCTTCCGCGCATTAGGCGGAAAAATTTTCCGGTGTGCACAAAAAAGCGCACAGCCGCAAAATATCACTCATACATTGTATCACAATTTTGAATAAAAGAAAGTTTTTTTTCGCTTTTCCGGCCCGGTTTACAATTTTTTGTCACAATTAACAAATCAGGCCGTGAAAATGCACGGCGATTGCCACGCTCTCCGCCAAAGGGTACGCCCGTGAAGGCGGTTTTCCGTCAGGTTACCACGGTTTTCTTATCGCCGTCCACGAGATACTGCGTTCTGTCCGTCACGATTTTCCATGTTGGTATAAGCTGCATACGCCGGCTGCTGTCCATCTGCATCCGGTAGCCTGCCGTCATGGACAGCACGGTTTCGCCCTTCTGGAGCGAGGAGGCGAACTGAAGCAGCGCATCTGCCGCGCGGCACTCCACGCCGCGTCCCGTGACCGTAGTATAGGGCGTGCCGAAGCTCCACGTGCCGGAAACCGTCACCGTGCCGTCCTCGTTCATCGTCAGCGTCAGCTCGCGGTTGTGCACCGGCCGGCCGGCGACCGGGGCGGTCTGCGTGACCGTCAGACCCATGACGGAAACCGTCGCGCCCTCGGCGGAAAGTCCCCACTCGGACAGGCACTTGCGTGCGGTGCGGACCGCGTCCGCCTCGTTCTCCGGGGTTTCCCCGATCATCGGACACACGCCGTTCACGCGGCCGTCCGCGTACCACGTCACCGTGCCGTCCGCGCTGCTGAAGCGCACCGTGCCGTCCTCTGTCTCGCTGCGCTCCATATCCGCGCCCAGCATGACCGAGGCGGTGTTTTCCTCATCCGAACGGCTCCGGTCGAGGCTCAGCTCGGGCAGGAACACATCGTCCGGGAGCCTGAAGTCCTCCGAAAGCGCCGAGCCGTAGCCGCTCACCAGCGTGCGCAGGTCGGCGTCCAGTCCGGCCGAACGGCTGTAATTCTGCCATATCTTGAAGCCGAGATTGCCCAGAAGGAACAGATTGACCACAAGAAGTATGCCGATGAGCACATTTTTTACTTTATCCCACTGCAAGCGCTCTCACCTCCGTTTACCCGGCCTGACCGGGCTTCATGTAGAACCGCGCCGGGGCGTAAACGCCGTTTTCCGTGCGGTATGCCGCCATCATGCTGCGCTCATCGGGCGAAGCGGCGGCCGCCGCCTGCTCTGCCGGGAGGAGCGTCCGGCTCTCCCCTGTCGCGGCGAAGCGCTGCAAGTTGACGGTCGCGGCCCGCAGCACGCCGCCCTCAAAGGTGAACGACGCGAAATCCGTGCTTTCGAGCACGGGAACGCCGCCGTAAAGCTGCAAAAACACGAGCGTCGTGCGGCTGCCGTCCTTCCGGACCGCGTAAAGCGAGGCGTGCGTGTCGGTCTGCGCCGCGCGGAGCACGGTGTCGAGCAGGGTGCGTGCGCAGTCGATCTGCGCGTCGATCGCCGCCGCGCCCGTGACCTCGCCGCTCTCGTAGGCCGTGACCGTGCTCTGGTCGCCGGTCGTTGTGTACTGCATTCGGCCGGTTTTCGCCAGCCGCAGCGTAGACGCATCGTCCACGAACACGCGCACCGCGTCGCTCTGTTCGCTGTAAAAATCCGTGTAGGCGGAAAGGCCGAACGCCCCGAGCAGGCTCGCGAGTCCCGTGCCGCCCTGCGCATCGAACAGGTCGAGCGCCTCGGTCTTAAGCAGCGGCAGCGTCAGGTTTTCGTTTGCAAACAGCAGCGTTTCGGGGTAAACGTTGCCGCCCGCCCCCGCAAACGTGCAGTCCAGTCCGTGAAAGTCCTCGAGTGCGCGGTCGAACGTGCCCCGGTCGGCCTCCGCATGGGAGCGGTAGAGCGTCCCCTCGGGCGTCCGCACGAAAAGCTCGCCGCTGTCCGCGCTGTAAAACAGCGTTTCCACGCTGATGTTGTCGTTTTTGAGCGTGCCGCCCATCCAGCCGGAAACCACACTGAACGGAATCGCACCGTGATAGCGCAGCAGCACGGTCCGCTCAGCGATGAGCGCGTCCGCGAGCGTCTGCTCGTCGGTTTCTTCGAGCGCGCCGCCCGAAAGCGCCTGTGTCCAGATGGCGCGCACCGCCGCAAGCGAGGTGTCCATGTCGGTCACGTTGTACTGCACGCCCACGAGCTTTCCCTCCGCGCCGAGCGCCAGCTGCGCCGGGGAGGCGGCGGAAACGCCGGACGAACGGATCTCGTAGCCGGCCGCCCCTCCGAACAGGCGGTCATGCGCACGCCGCAGCAGGGTGTCCGAGTCGAGCGAGGCCGCCGAAACGCCGGCGAGCCAGTTCGCCGCGCACAGCACGGCCATCAGCACGACAAGCACGATGAGCGAGATATTTTTGGCGGTATTCCGCGCCGAACGCTCCGCGCCTCTCATGCCTTGTCCTCCTTCCCGCTCGGGGCAAGGTCGGTCGGCAGCGTGATGTGCACGGTCGTGCCCTTTCCGTATTCGCTTTCGAGTTCGATATGACCGCCGTGCTGCTCGACGATCTCCTTCGCGATGGCAAGGCCCAGCCCCGTACCGCCCGCGGCGCGGGAGCGCGCCTTGTCCACGCGGTAAAAGCGCTCAAACAGGCGCGGCACGTCCTCCGCCGGAATGCCGATGCCGTCGTCCTGCACGGTAATGCGCACCGTGCTTTTCTCGCCCCGGCACGCCGCCAGGCGGATATGTCCGCCCGAGGGCGTATACTTGACCGCGTTCGACAGGATATTCACCACGACCTGCTCGATGCGTTCGCGGTCGCCCGTGATTTCGGGCAGGCTGTCCGGCGCATCGACCGTCATTTCGTGGCCGCTGTCCTCGGCGGTGAACTTCATCGCGTCCGTGACCTTGTGCAGCAGCGCCGACAGCGAAAAGCGCTGCATTCGCAGCTCCATGCGGCCGTAGTCCAGCTTGGAAAGCGTCAGCAGGTCGGTCACGATACGCGCCATGCGCTCGCTCTCGCTCGAAATGACGCCGAGGAACTGCTTTTCGGTGTCGAGCGGAATGTCGCCCGCCGCGTCGAGCAGCGTTTCGGTGTACGAGCGGATGTTGGTCAGCGGGGTACGCAGCTCATGCGAAACGTTCGCCACAAACTCGCGCCGCGCGTCGTCCAGACGGCGCTGCTCGGTGATGTCGTGCAGCACAGCGATCACGCCGCCCTTGCCGTCGAGTGCGCCATAGGGCGCGAGCGTCACGGAAAGCACCCGGCCGCGCCGCGTGATCTCGCTCGTCAGGAACGAGCGCATGGCGGTTTCGTCCGAGCCGACCATTTCGAGGTCTGCGAACATCTCATCAAAGGTGAGGTTGTCCTGCATCCGCACGCCGAGCAGGCTTTCGGTCGCCGGGTTCATGTGAATGAGCCGTCCGTCGGTCGTGAACGCCGCCACGCCGTCGGTCATGTGCAGAAAGAGCGTGTTCAGCTTGTCGCGCTCGCCCTGCACCTCGCCGACCGTGGCCTTGAGCCGCCGCGCCATGTAGTTGAACGAGCGCGTCAGCTCGCCGATCTCGTCCGAGGACTGCACGCCGAGGTCCTGGTCGAAGTTGCCCTCCGCGATGGACCGTGCGCCCTCGGTGATACGCTCGATCGGGGTCGTGATGGTCTTGGACAGCAGGAAGGACAGCAATATCGCCGCGAGCAGACCGAACATCATCGCCTGCATGACGATCTGGAAAAAACGCCACGACAGGTCGGAAATCTCGCGCTTGTCGTCCGCGATATAGACGATATAGTCCACCTTGCCGTTGCCGTCGTGGTCGAGCGGCACCGCAATGTCCATCACACTGTCCGAAACCGCCGAGCGTGAGCCGGTGTCGCCCGCCATCGCCGCGATGATGTTGCGCGTGCGTGCAACGGTCAGGTTGGGGTTCGAGCCGTCCACAAAGCGGCCCTCGCCGTCCAGAATGTAGTAGTTGCGGTAGTCGTCGATGCCCAGACGGCTGCGGTGCGCGTCTATGATGGTCTTGAGTCCGTCCGTACCGGGTTCCGCCGCCGCCTCCTGCATGGAGCGGATGGTATCGGTCGTAAAGACGCTCTGCATCTGGTCATAAAAGCTGTCGATGTAGAACGTGCTGACACTGTTGATGAGAAAGGTGCCGACGACGGCCATGACCGAAACGATCATGAGCACAAGTATCAGCACGAGCTTCATATGCAGGGAACGAAACAAAATGACACCCCCGTGGGATTAAAATCTGTCTGCCGGCAAAGCAGCATTTCCGTCTGTATCTCCATACGGTTTCGAGCGAGGAAACTCAGTTTTCCGCGAAATAGTAGCCCATGCCGCGCTTGGTGATGATGTGCTTGGGGCTTGCAGGCTCGTCCTCGACCTTTTCGCGCAGGCGGCGGATGGCAACATCCACCGCACGCAGGTCGCCGTAGTAGTCGTAGCCCCAGACCTGCTCCATCAGCTCCTCGCGCGAGAACACCCGTCCGGGCGAGGCCGACAGGAAGCAGAGAATATCGAACTCACGCGCCGAAAGCTCAAGCGCCCGTCCGTTCTTGTAGACCATGCCGCTCGAACGCGAGATGCGCAGACCGTCGTCCACCTCGGGCTGCGGCTTTTCGTGCAGCTCGGCCGGGACTGTGCGGCGCATATTCGCCTTGACGCGGGCCATCAGCTCGCGCATGGAAAACGGCTTTGTGATATAGTCGTCCGCGCCGAGCTCGAGGCCCATGACCTTGTCGGCCTCCTCCTCGCGGGCGGTCAGCATGATGATGGGCACGTCGCTCTGCTCGCGCACACGACGGCAGACCTCGAAGCCGTCCATTTCGGGCAGCATGACGTCGAGCAGAATGAGGTCGGGCGACTCGGAGAGTGCGCAGCGGAGTCCCTCCGCGCCGTCATACGCCGCCAGTGTATCGTAGCCTTCGCGCTGGAGATTGAACACCAGAATGTCCGCAATGGCTTTTTCGTCCTCGACCACGAGGATTTTTTTCTTATCCATAGTGAACCCCTTTCGGAGAGTGGAGAGTTTCAAGCAGAGAGTGAAGAGTGGAGAGTTGAGAGTGGAGTTTCGGGTGCTCTTCACTCTCAACTCTTCACTCTACACTCTTTTATTGCGCTTCGCTTTTAGAACAGATTTTTCAGTTTCGCTCTGTACATCGCAGCGATGGTTTTGCCGTCGCGGATTTTATCTTCCTCGATGAGGCGTTCGACTTCCGCAATCGGCAGACGCACGGTTTCGACAAATTCATCTTCGTCCGGCTGCTTTTCGCCCTCGGTGAGGTCGAGCGCCGCGAACAGATACGTTACCTCGGTCAGAAAGCCGGGGGACGGATACATGGCGCCGAGCGGCACGATGCGCCCCGCCGTGCAGCCGGTTTCCTCCTTCAGCTCGCGCACGCCGCATTCCTCGGCGTCCTCCGGCCCGTGGTCCATCTTGCCGGCCGGCATTTCGAGCAGCTCGGTGTCGAAGGCATAGCGGAACTGGCGCACGAGGATGATGTTGCCGTCCCGGTCGATGGGCAGCACGCCCACGCCGCCTACGTGCTCGCAGATCTCGCGCGGCGCGGTCTTTCCGTTCGGCAGACGCACCTCGTCCACCCGCGCCGTCATGATCTTTCCCTTAAAGAAATATTCGCCGGAAAGTCTGGTTTCTTTCATATCCATGGTTATTCTCTCCTTATTTTGCGCTATTCCGCGCTGCCGAAGCACCGAAGCAGATACGCCGTTTCCGCCGGAACGGCAAGCTCGATACCGTTTGCGCCCGCGCAGTCGAACTCCGTATTTGTCAGCAGGTCGAGCGCATACAGCGCGTTCACGTTCGTTTTTACTTCCTGTCTGCTGCGGTTGACGAGCACCACAAGACGCGAGTGCTCGGTCGTGCGCTCATAGCGCAGCAGCGCGTCGTTTTCGCCCGTGTCGAAGCGCAGCTCGCCGTGCGCCAGCGTGTCGCTGTCCGCGTGGATTTCGCACAGGCGGCGGTAGAACGCCAGAATTTCTCTGTCCTCCGCGCCCCACGGGTAGGTGCGGCGGTTGAACGGGTCCTCGAAGCCCTGCCGGCCGGCCTCATCGCCGTAGTAGATGGTCGGGGAGCCGGGCATGGTGAACTGAATGACGGCGGCAAGCCGCAGGCGGCGTTTCGCGGAATCGAGCCGCTCGGGCGGCAGAGTGTAGTGTGCCCGCTCGTCGCGGTTCATCTTCCATTCCGCGCTCGAAACGCCGAGGATGGTCAGCGCACGCGCGGTGTCGTGCGTGCCGATAATGTTCATCAGGTTATAGAACACCGCGCGCGGATAGTTCTCACGCAGGGTCTCCATGGTTTCCGCGAAATGCTCCGCCGTGCCGCCGTTCAGATAGGCGAGAATGGCGTCGCGCAGCGGATAGTTCATCACGCTGTCGAGTTCGCCTCCGCCGAAGTAGCGACGGCGCTCGGAATAGGCGATTTTGTTCGAGGCGTCCTCCCAGACCTCGCCGATGACGAGCGCATCGGGTTTTTCCTTCTTCGCGGCGGCGTTCAGGCCCGCGATAAAGTCGTCGGGCAGTTCGTCTGCGACATCCAGCCGCCAGCCGGACGCGCCGAGCCGCAGCCACCGCCGCACCACGCTGTCCGCGTCGCGGAAGATATAGTTCTGGTAGTCCTCGTTGTGCTCGTTGACCTGCGGCAGGGTGTAGATGCCCCACCACGAGCCGTATTTGTCCGGCCACTCGGAAAAATCGAACCACGGGTAATACGGCGAGTCCTTGGACTGATGTGCGCCGAGGGAGTCATAGCGGCCGTGGCCGTTGAAGTAACGGCTGTCGTAGCCGGTGTGGTTGAAAACGCCGTCCAGAACCACGCGCATTCCGCGCTTTTTCGCCTGCTCACACAGCGTTTTGAAGTCCTCCTCGCTTCCGAGCAGCGGGTCGATGCGCTTGTAGTCGCCGGTGTCGTAGCGGTGGTTGGAGTACGCCTGAAAGATCGGGTTGAAGTACAGCGTGCGCACATGCAGGCTTTCGAGGTAGTCGAGCTTTTCCATGACGCCGCGCAGCGTGCCGCCAAAAAAGTCGTTGTTCAGGATCTCTCCGTGCTCATCCGGACGGTAAACCGGCAGGTCGTCCCAGTTTTCGTGCAGCACGCGCGGCGCGATGCCCTCGCCCTCCGGCTGCACGGGTTCGCGGTCGCGGCAGAAGCGGTCGGGGAAAATATTATAGGTGATGCCCTCGCCGAACCAGCGCGGCGGCTGATACGCCGGGTCGTAGACCGTCAGCTGATAGCGGTCGCCCATGCTGTCGAGCACCTCGCTGCGTCCGCCGTAGCCGCGTGCGCAGAAGCGCGGGCCGTCCGCCGTGTCGAAGGTGAACCAGTACCAGTACAGTCCGGAATGCGGCGGCGTGAAGCTCGCGCAGTAGCGGTCCCGCGCCCCGACGAGGCCGAACCACCGCATCGGATACGCGGCGGCCTGCTGTCCGTCCTCCTCGACCCACAGCGTCAGTCGCGAAACGCTGTGTTCGCGGCGCGGATAGACGGTAAATTCGACCGGCTCACCCGCAGGCGATGCGCCGTACGGCTTCTTGCACGCAAGCGAGCGCGAATGAAACATACATTCCGGAATGTGATTCACGAGTTTTCCCCCTGCCCTTTATCGGCTTTCCGCCGACAGTGATACATTATTATTATATCACAGCTTGCGTTTGTTGTGAAGAATTTGCACAGAAGCAAAAAAAGACCGCTCCCCATGCAAAGAGGAACGGTCTTCTTCTATCAGCAGCGTTACTGTCTGAATTACCGGCTGCCGCGCGGCAGCGCACATTAAATAGAATTTGCTCTGCAAATTCCAGAAAACCGGGGGCGTGTACCTCGGTTTTCTGACTTTAAGAGGGAGAAAGTTTCCGAATGGGAACTTTCGGACGTCCGTGTTCTGCCAGAGCAGAACACAACTTGTCGGCAAAACGAAGTTTTGCGACAGTTATCCCTCGATTGCGGTGTAATCGTCCGGAACGGTGATGCCGAGCTTCTCGCAGTTTGCCTTGTTGTACATCTTGGTGAAGTTCGGAGCGGACTGAACCTCCATGTCGCCCGGGTTTGCGCCCTTGACAAGGATCTCATATGCCATCTCGCCGGTAGCCTCGCCCAGCTCGTGGTAGTCGATGGACAGAGTTGCAACGCCGCAGCCGTTGCAGATGCCCTGCTCGCCCGCGATTACCGGGATGCCTGCCGGGATAACAACATTTGCGATCGCCTCGGTGCAGGAAGCGGCGGTGTTATCGGTCGGAACATAGATAACGTCGCTGCCGGAAGCAGCCTTCTGGGTAACAGACGCAACATCGTTCGAGTCGGTGAACGCGAACTCGGTGCAGGTGTAGCCCAGCTTCTCAAGCAGCGGCTTGATGGTGTCGATCTGGTACTTGGAGTTCGGCTCAGCCGAGCAGTACAGCAGACCTACGTTCTTCGCATCCGGGAACAGCTCCTTGAGCATATCGGCCTGACCGTCGAGCGGCGCGAGGTCGGTGGTGCCGGAGATGTTGGTGCCGGTCTTGCCGGTCCAGTCGGAAATGCCGAGTGCGGTGCCGTAGTCGGTAACAGAGGTGCCGAGAATCGGAATATCAGAGGTAGCCGCCTGCGCTGCCTGAAGCGCTGTGGTCGCGTTTGCCATGATGAGGTCATCGTTCGCGGAAACAAAGCCGTTTACGATGGTCGAGCAGTTCGCAGACTCGCCGGAAGCGTTCTGGAGGTCGAACTTGACCTTGCCGCCGTCCGCCTCGACCAGCTCGGTCAGCTTGTCCTGGAAGCCCTGCGTTGCCGCGTCGAGCGCCTCGTGCTGAACCAGCTGTACGATACCGACCTTGTAGCTGCCGGCCTTTGCGGAGTCGCCGCCGGAAGCCGCATTGCTGTCATCGCTGCCGGAAGCGCTGCTGCTGCCGCCGCAGGCCGTCATCGTCAGTGCCATAGCGCCTGCCATCAGCGCCGCGAGTAATCTCTTCTTCATAGAAAACCCTTCTTTTCTAACATTTTTCGCATATCGCGTGTGTGCACACGGCCGCAGCCGTCTGTCACTTTTACATTTTATCAGATAAAAGCGCTGCGGTCAAGAGCCGATGCCGCTTTTTTTTGAAAAACTTTCCCGCGCCGCCAGCTGTTAAATTGTAAATAAAGTGTAAGCATTGCCCATTTTCAGTTGACCTTCCCTGCCGTTCATCGTACAATGTAGACAAGAGAGTATGGGTCTGCCCTTGCAGGCCATCACATAAACAGGCGGCTCCGCGCCGCTGTGAGGTAACGCATATGAACGTATCCTTTTTTCTCAAGCCAAAGGCCGAAGTGGTCTATGTTTACGATACCGACACGGTCAGCTGTGCGCTGAAACGCATGGCGGAAAGCGGCTTTACCGCCGTTCCGGTCATCACCCAGAAGGGCCGCTATGTCGGCACCATCACCGAGGGCGATTTTCTCCGTCTGCTTCTGGAGCACCCGCTCGAACAGGCCGAGAATATGCCGCTCTCCGAGGTCAATCGCCGCGTACATCACCGCTCCTGCGCGATTGATGCGCACATGGAGGACCTTGTCGAGCTGGTGAGCGACCAGAATTTCGTTCCGGTCATGGACGGCCGCGGCACGCTCTGCGGCATCGTCACGCGGCGCGACGTTATCCGCCAGCTTTCCGAAAGCTACAAGCAGGTATCGGAACAGCTCAAGCAGACCGAGAAAAAGCACTGATTTTACAGAAAAACAGGGGGAATACATATGGGCAGATCAGGTGGCGGCGGCGGCGGTTTCTCCGGCGGGGGCGGCGGCTTTTCGGGCGGCGGACGCTCGTCCGGCGGTTTTTCCGGCGGAAGCCACAGCGGCGGACGAAGCGGCGGCGGTAATTTCGGCGGCAGCAGACCGGGCGGCTGGGGCGCACCCCCGCCTCCCCCGCGCAGTCCCTACCGCACCGGCCCCATCATCATCGACAACTCGCGCCGTTACTACGGCGGCGGCGGAAACGGAAACGGGCAGAACAACAGCGGCGGCTCGGGCTGCGGCACGACGCTCGTCATTCTCGTTCTCGTGGTGCTGCTGTTCTGCGGCATTGGATTTTTCTTCTCGGACGGCTCCGGCGGCAGCATCACGGCCTCCACGGTCGCGCGTGAAGCGCTTCCGGCGAACGCTGTGACGGAAACCGGCTACTACACGGACGCCGACGGCGACTGGATCCACAACGAAAGCGAGCTCGTCAGCGGACTCAAACAGTTCTACCGTGAAACCGGCGTGCAGCCGTATGTCTACATCCTGCCGAACGGCGAAAGCACCTCGGTTCCCGACCTCAAGAGCCGCGCCGAAGCGCTCTATCCGCAGCTGTTTACCGATGAAGCGCATTTCCTGCTCGTGTTCTGCGACGACGGACGCGGCGGCTACAACTGCGGTTATACGGTCGGCTCGCAGGCCAAAACCGTGATGGACAACGAGGCGGTCAGCATCCTCGCGGACTACCTCGACCGCTACTACAACGACAGTTCGGTCAGCGAAGAGGAGATTTTCTCGAACGCCTTCGCAAAAACCGCCAAGCGCATCATGACGACAACCAAATCGCCCGTGGTTCCCATCGCGGTCAGCTTCGCGGCGATCGTTGTTATCGCGCTCATCATCTTTGCCGTCCAGAAGCGCCGCGAGGCCAAGGAGCGCCAGCGGCAGGCGGACGAAAAGATGTGGAGCACCCCGCTCGAGAGCTTCGGCACCGATGAAGCCGCCGAGCGCGCGAAAAAGTACGAAAACACCGACACACATAAATAACGGAAAGGAACGATTAACATGAGTATTCTCGAACGTTTCTCCACGATCATCAAGGCGAACATCAACGACCTGCTTGACCGCGCGGAGGACCCGGCGAAAATGATGGACCAGTATATGCGCCAGCTGATGAGCGACCTTGCGGACGTCAAGCGCGAGACCGCCGCTGTCATGGCGGAGGAAAGCCGCATTCAGCGTCAGCTTGACGAAAAGCGTCAGGAAAGCGCGAAAAACGCCGACCTCGCCCGCCGTGCGCTCCAGCTGAGCAACGAGGACGACGCGCGCGTATTCCTTGCGAAGAAGCAGGAAATCGATGGGCGCATCAACGAGCTGGAAAAACTGCTCGCGACCGCGCACGAGAACACCATGCGGATGCGTCAGGTGCACGATAAGCTGGTTTCCGATGCCGAAACTCTGCGTCAGCGCCGCGAGGCCATCCAGAGCAAGATGGCGCTCGCCCGCGCACAGGAGAAGGCCGCGAGCGTGATGGGCAGCCACACCGGCGCGGACGAGAGCAAGCTCGGTGATGCGATTGCCCGCATGGAGGACAAGGCGGACGCGATGCTCGACCGCTCGAACGCGATGCAGTCGCTGAATGAAACGCCGCTCGACCCCGCCGCCGAGCTGGAAAAGAAGTACGCGGACGCGACCAAGAACGCCTCCGTCGAGGACGAACTCGAAAAAATGAAGAAAGAGATGGGACTTTAACCTCCCATCAGACAGCAAAGACCGGAGCGTTCTGCCCCGGTCTTTGAGCCTGTCGAAAAACTTCGTTTTTCCGACAATCTGTGTTTTGACTTCGCAAAACACGGACGTCCGAAAGTTCCCATGCGGAAACTTTCTCCCTCTAGAAGTATAAAAACCGTGATACATGCTCCCGGTTTTTATGATTTTGCGTAGCAAAATCTATTTCATGCGCGCTATCGCGCGAAACACCGTATTCTCGGAAAGATGCGCAAAAACACCCCGATGCGTCTGCTGCACCGGGGTATTCGTGTGTTTTCAGGGAAAATCAGCACTCACACTTCCAGAAGAACGCCGAGCAGGGAGGCAGCTCGCTTCCGCCGCCGAAGTCGTGCATTTTTCCGGTGATGAGGTCTACTGCGCGGCCGCAGCGGGCATCGAAATGCGCGGTATAGGGCTGGTCGTCAATGTTGACCGCGATGAGCACGCGCTCGCCGTCTGCACACCGTTCCCAGATGCACTGCCTGTTGGTGAGGACGAGCTGCTTGAAGTCGCCGTAGCACAGAGCGCGGCTTTCGCGGTGCGCCTTCGCCATGGCGGCGATGGCGTCGGTCAGCTCGTTCCACTCGGGCGCGTCGAACGAGGGCCGCAGCGCGTCGTCGCCCTGCTGCTTGGTGCCCTCGGCGCCCCACTCACTGCCGTAATAGATGCACGGAATGCCCGGCATGCCGAACAGCAGCGCGTAGATAAGCGGCAGATGGCGGCGGTTCTGGAGGATGGACGCGACGCGGGTGACATCGTGGTTGTCGACGAACGAGAGCAGATGCTTGCCGCGGTACAGCGTCCAGTTTTCCGGGCCGAACTGCCGCAGCAGGGAATGGGTGATCTCGAACAGGTTGTAGCTGTTCATCGAGGAATACAGACCCTTGTAGCACTCGTAGTTCGTGCAGGAATGCAGCATATTGTCCCCGACGAACTGATTGTAGTCGCCGTGGAGCAGCTCGCCGACGAGGAAGAAATCCGAGCCGAACGAGTCGCAGAACGCGCGGAGCTGACGGAGAAAATCCTTGTCGAGGCAGTAGGCGACGTCGAGCCGCAGACCGTCGATGCCGAATTCGTCCTTCCACAGGCGGATGCAGTCGAAGATGTGATGCACGACCGCCGGATTGCGCAGGTTGAGCTTGACAAGCTCAAAGTGCCCCTCCCAGCCCTCGTACCAGAAGCCGTCGTTGTAGTTTGAGTTGCCCTCGAACGAGATGTGGAACCAGTCCTTGTAGGGGGAGTCCCATTTCTTCTCCTGAACGTCCTTGAACGCCCAGAAGCCGCGTCCGACATGGTTGAACACGCCGTCGAGAACGACCTTGATGCCGTGCTCGTGCAGCGTGCGGCAGACGTCCGCGAAGTCCGCGTTCGTGCCCAGACGGCAGTCCACCCTGCGGTAGTCGCGGGGGTCGTAGCCGTGGTTGTCAGACTCGAAAATCGGGGAGAAGTACACAGCGTTGCAGCCAAGACGCGCGATATGCTCCGCCCAGTCGGCCACCTTGCGGATGCGCGGCACGGTTACGCCGTCGTTCGAGCGCGGCGCGCCGCAGAAGCCGATGGGATAGATCTGATAAAATACACTGTCAAAAGCCCACATAATTTTTTCTCCTTTGCAACAGGGGGTACTATCAGTATAATGAATATCACCAAGAAATGCAATAGGTTGACGTGGAAAATTGTGCAGAATGATTGAAGCACATGAAAGCTGAAAAAAGGCTTGCAATCGGCACGCAGGTATGGTATGATTATTCGGTAATTATGAGACGGGCATTCCTCTGCTCATTTATGGGTTTACGATGCGGCAAGAATGTCTAAGACGAAAGGATGACAGAAAAATGGATCTCGTAAAAGTACTGTCCGAGCAGCAGCTCAAGAGCGATCTGCCGACTCTCAAGATCGGTGACACCGTAAAGGTACACGCAAAGATCAAGGAGGGCAACCGCGAGCGTATTCAGGTATTCGAGGGCATCATCATTGCCAAGAAGCACGCTGGTGTTAACCAGACCGTAACCGTTCGCCGCATTTCTTACGGCGTAGGCGTTGAGAAGACCTTCCCGGTACATTCCCCGAACGTTGCTAAGTTCGAGGTTGTCCGCAACGGTAAGGTTCGCCGTGCCAAGCTGTACTACCTGCGCGGCCGCGTAGGCAAGGCTGCAAAGGTTGCAGAAAAGATCTAACAGACAAAAGCATCGCAGAAACGGGGAGCAGAAGCACGCTCTCCGTTTTTGTTTTTTCGCGCGGCGGGCAATCGGCACTTGCGTCCTCCGCCCGCTGCGGCTATAATGATTTTGTATGTGAATTATGGAAGGGGAGCAAACATCATGCAGAAAACCCGCAAAGAAAACACCGAAGAGTTTCAGCCGCGCTTTTCGAGCGAGCTGTTCAGCTGGGGCGAGTCGCTCATGGGCGTGCTGATCGCCTTTGTCGTTATTTTTACGTTCGTCGTGCGCCTGTTCGGCGTGGACGGCATGTCCATGTATCCGACGCTTGAGGACCGCAGTATCATGCTCGTCAGCAACCTCGGCTACACCCCGGCGAAGGGAGACATTGTCGTGCTGCGCAAGGACGGCTTTTACAGCAACCAGCCGATCGTCAAGCGCATCATCGCGACCGGCGGTGACACGGTGGACATCGACCCCGTAACCGGCGATGTCAGCGTCAACGGCGAGGTGCTCGACGAGCCGTACATCGCGGAGAAGATCGACACGCTCACGCGCATGGGCGACCTGTCCTATCCGCAGACCATTCCGGAGGGCTGCGTTTTCGTGATGGGCGACAACCGCAACAACTCGACAGACAGCCGCGACAGCCGTCTCGGCATCGTAGACGAACGCTACATCCTTGGCCATGTGCTGCGTGTGGTGTTCCCGTTCAGTGAATTTGGATCGGTGGAGTAAGATATGAATATTCAGTGGTATCCCGGACATATGACAAAGACCCGCCGGCAGATGGCGGAGTATATCAAGCAGGTGGACGCGGTGTGCGAGGTCGTGGACGCACGCATTCCGCAGGTGTCGCGCAACCCCGACATGGATGAAATCGCGGCGGGCCGTCCGCGCATGATGATCCTCAACCGCATCGACCTTGCCGACCCCAACAAGACGGCGGTCTGGGCGAAGCATTTCCGCGACCAGGGCATGGCGGTCATTCAGACCGACAGTCGCGCCGGTACGGGCACGCAGGCGTTCTCGAATGCGGTGCGCACGCTGCTCGCGGATAAGATCGCGCAGTGGAACGAAAAGGGCCTTGTCGGCAAGTCGGTCCGCGTCATGGTCGTGGGCATTCCGAACGTCGGCAAGTCCACCTTCATCAACCGCATTCTGGGCCGCAAGTCCGCCAAGGCGGCAGACCGTCCGGGCGTGACGCGCGGCAGCCAGTGGTTCCGCGTCGAGAGCGGCATCGACCTGCTCGACACGCCGGGCATCCTCTGGCCGAAGTTCGACGACGAGCGCGTGGGCATCCTGCTCGCGTGCACGGGCGCCATCAAGGACGACATCCTCGACGTCGAGACCCTCGGCTGCAAGCTGATGGAGCTGCTCAGCGTACAGGCGCCCCAGACCATCATCGACCGTTACAGCATCGAAATTCCCGAGGAGGAATGCGATTTCCTCGGCTACGAGCTGCTTCAGCAGGCCGGAAAGCGGCGCGGTTTTCTGCTGCGCGGCGGCGAAATCGACGCTGCCGTCGGATTTCATCGGGGTGACCATAGCCGGCAGAATGCGGCCGAAAGGTGCTGAATCAAGAAGGTGCATGTCATGCTCGCTCATAGTGTTTACCGTACTTCCCATTGTGGACTCTTATACTACGTACCTTGATTGTTGCTGAATGCGTGGCATTATGGCCGGAGCCGGTGGCAATGCCGTGATGCGCGTCCCGGCGCGCTTCCCTGCCTGAAATGCGGGGGCAACTACTGGTCGACTGCGGGTCGATTACAGGTCGAGGAAGTGGTCGAGGCCGATGGTCAGGCCAGCCGGAGCGTCGCCGGCGAGCTTGCGCACGGCAAGCAGGACGCCGGGCATGAAGCTGGTGCGGTCGAAGCTGTCGGCCCGAATGGTCAGCTGCTCGCCGGCGTTGCCGAAGAGCACTTCCTCGTGGGCGTTGAGGCCGCGCAGACGCACGGCGTGCACGTGGATGCCGTCGACCACCTGGCCGCGTGAGCCGCCATCGGTTTCGGTGGCGTCCGGCACGGGGGCGAGTCCTGCGGCCTTGCGCGCTTCGGCGATGCCGTGGGCGGTGTGGATGGCAGTGCCGGAGGGGGCGTCCACCTTGGTGGGGTGGTGCAGTTCGATGACTTCGGCGGATTCGAAGTATTTCGCGGCCTTGGTGGCAAAGTAGTCGGCCAGTACGGCGGAGATCGCGAAGTTAGGTGCGATGAAGACCTTCTGGGTTTCGGGCTTCGGACCGTTGGCGATGGCGGATTTGACCTGGGCGAGTTTCTCGTCGGTCCAACCGGTGGTGCCGACCACCACGTCCACGCCTTGGCCGATCAGGGTCAGCACGTTGTTCAGGCTGACGGACGGCACGGTGAATTCGACGACCACATCGGTGTTGTCGGTGGTGACCTGGGTCAGGTCGTCGCCGGCATCCAATGCGAGCGCCAGCTGCGTATCCTCGGCGTTGTTCACCGCTTCGACCACGTGCGAGCCCATGCGGCCCTTTGCTCCGACCACCGAAACCTTGATCATGTCTTCTTCCCTGTCTACCCGTACCTGCCCGGCAATGTACCCGGAACGTTTTCCAATCGGCAATCAGCCTATCACCGCCAAGCCCTCACGCCAATATCCCGTCCACAGAATCGAGCTCCCTCTGACAAGCCGAACCGTGAAGTCGAGCTCCCTCTGATGAGCCGAACCGTGAAGAAAACGCCGGAGGCGTTTTTAGGTGAGGGCGAACGACAGTGAGCAATAATTCAGTTGGCTGAAAGCCATCATTAATTGCGTTCGAGCTGGACGCGAAGCGGACTGAGGGAGAGACCCCGGCGAAGCCGCCAACCATCCATCGGGCGTAGCCCGATCCCGTTTCACCCACGCCGCTTGGCCAAGGCCCATCCGGCCAACGCCAATGGCACGGACGCCAGCGTGAAGATGAATGGCAGCATCATGCCCACATGAGGGTTGGAGGCGTCAAGCACAATGCCGGCCACGGACGAGCCGATCGACGTGCCGACCGTGCCTGCGGTGGTTACCCAGCTCAGTCCTTCGGTCAGGGATTCCGCCGGCACCAGATCCTTGACGATGAGGTTGCCGGTGGCGAACGTCGGCGAGACGGTCAGGCCGGCGAGGATTTCGAAGACGCCCAGCAGGATGAGATTGTCCATTGACAACCGGAAGAACACGTAGCCGACGGTCAGCAGCGACAGGAACATCACCATATGCGCCCAATGGGAGCCTTTGAGTTGGCAAGAGCCGAACACCAGCGCGCCGATGCACGAGCCGACCGCGAACATCGCCAATTGCAGAC
>ERZ840407.830-NODE-830-length-17202-cov-3.282148_pt1 | contig 17202 bp, 15 predicted proteins | sample MGYA00519877_ERZ840407 | MGnify/ENA primary metagenome ERZ840407 (study PRJEB31850, sample SAMEA3708875) | human gut metagenome | biome: human gut; feature: human-associated habitat; material: faeces | place: China | collected 2014 ...
TGGTAGAGTGAAGACATTACATCCGAAGATTTTTGGAGGTATCCTTTGCCGTCGTGACCTGGAACAGGATATTCAACAGATTGAAAAGTATGAAATCCCCGAAATAGATTTGGTTATTGTCGACCTGTATCCGTTTGAAGCTACCGTGGCTTCCGGCGCATCCGAAGCAGACATCATTGAAAAAATCGATATAGGTGGAATCTCTTTGATTCGTGCTGCTGCCAAGAACTATAACGATGTCATCATCGTGGCTTCTCAGGCACAATATAAGCCATTGCTGGATATGCTGATGGAACATGGCGCTACTTCTTCACTCGAAGAACGTCGCTGGATGGCTAAAGAAGCATTTGCCGTTTCTTCTCACTACGATTCGGCTATTTTCAACTATTTCGATGCCGGCGAAGGTTCTGCTTTCCGTTGCTCTGTTAATAGCCAGAAGCAACTTCGTTACGGTGAGAACCCACATCAGAAAGGTTATTTCTACGGAAATCTGGAAGCAATGTTCGACCAGATTCACGGAAAAGAAATCTCTTATAACAACCTGCTCGACATCAACGCAGCCGTTGATTTGATCGACGAATTCGATGACCTCACTTTCGCTATCCTGAAACACAACAACGCTTGCGGATTAGCTTCCCGTGCTACAGTTTTGGAAGCTTGGAAAGACGCATTGGCCGGTGATCCGGTTTCTGCTTTCGGAGGTGTATTGATTACGAATGGTGTCATCGACAAAGAAGCTGCGGAAGAAATCAACAAGATTTTCTTCGAAGTGGTTATCGCGCCGGATTATGATGTGGATGCACTCGAAATCCTGGGACAGAAAAAGAACCGCATCATCCTCGTTCGTAAGGAAGCTAAATTGCCTAAGAAACAATTCCGTGCTTTGCTGAATGGCGTATTGGTGCAGGATAAAGATACTAATATTGAAACGGTAGCCGACCTGAAAACCGTGACAGACAAAGCTCCTACTCCGGAAGAAGTGGAAGATATGTTGTTTGCCAACAAAATTGTAAAGAACAGCAAATCCAACGCCATCGTATTGGCAAAGGATAAACAACTTCTTGCAAGCGGTGTAGGACAGACTTCACGTGTAGACGCATTGAAACAAGCAATTGAAAAAGCCAAATCATTCGGTTTCGACCTGAATGGTGCAGTCATGGCTTCCGATGCCTTCTTCCCGTTCCCCGACTGTGTGGAAATTGCAGATAAAGAAGGTATTACGGCTGTTATCCAACCGGGAGGTTCGGTAAAAGACGATTTATCATTTGCTTATTGCAATGAGCACGGTATGGCGATGGTGACTACCGGTATCCGTCATTTTAAACACTAAAAACAAGAATTAAGAATGGGATTATTTTCTTTTACACAAGAGATAGCAATGGACTTGGGCACAGCCAATACTATCATCATCACGAACGGAAAAATCGTGGTGGATGAGCCTTCGGTTGTAGCTCTGGATCGCCGTACAGAAAAGATGATTGCCGTGGGGGAAAAGGCGAAGTTGATGCATGAAAAAACCCACGAAAACATACGTACCATCCGTCCGTTGAGAGACGGAGTGATTGCCGACTTCTATGCTTGCGAGCAGATGATGCGCGGTTTGATAAAGCAGGTGAATACTCGCAACCATTTGTTTTCACCTTCTCTTCGCATGGTGATTGGCGTTCCTTCGGGAAGTACGGAAGTTGAACTCCGTGCTGTCCGTGACTCTGCGGAACATGCCGGCGGTCGTGATGTTTATTTGATTTTCGAGCCGATGGCTGCGGCAATCGGTATCGGCATCGACGTAGAAGCTCCGGAAGGAAACATGATTGTCGATATAGGTGGTGGATCTACGGAAATTGCCGTTATCTCTTTGGGAGGTATCGTTTCCAACAACTCCATCCGCACAGCCGGTGATGACCTGACAGAGGATATTCGCGAATATATGAGCCGTCAGCACAATGTGAAAGTCAGCGAGCGTATGGCAGAACGTATCAAAATCAATGTAGGTGCTGCTTTAACCGAACTGGGTGATGATGCTCCGGAAGATTATATCGTTCATGGTCCGAACCGTATCACAGCTCTTCCGATGGAAGTGCCTGTATGTTACCAGGAAGTAGCTCACTGTCTGGAGAAATCAATTTCAAAGATCGAAACTGCTATCTTGAGTGCATTGGAAAATACACCTCCTGAACTGTATGCTGATATTGTGCACAATGGTATCTATCTCTCCGGAGGTGGTGCATTGCTTCGTGGACTGGATAAGAGATTGACCGATAAGATCAATATTCCTTTCCATATTGCGGAAGATCCTTTGCATGCAGTTGCCAAAGGTACAGGAGTGGCATTGAAGAACGTAGACCGTTTCTCTTTCTTAATGAGATAAACCGGGGATGAGGAATTTATTAAACTTCCTTCTGAAATACAATTACTGGTTCCTCTTCATCTTATTGGAGGTAGCCAGTTTTGTTTTGTTATTTCGGTTCAACCGTTATCAGCAGAGTGCATTCTTCACTTCTGCCAATACGGTTGTGGGGGCGGTTTATGAAGTTTCGGGAGGGATTTCCTCTTATTTTCATCTGAAATCGGTCAATGAAGATCTGTTGGATCGCAACATGGTGCTCGAACAACAGATCACTAATCTGGAAAAAGCATTGAGAGAGCAGCAGCTCGATTCTATGGCCATCAACAGCATCCGGCAGGTGCCGCAAGCGGATTATCAGTTGTTTAAAGCGCATGTGATAAAGAACAGTTTGAATCTGGTTGATAATTATATCACGCTCGATAAAGGTTCCTCTTCCGGTATTCGCTCCGAAATGGGAGTGGTGGATGGTAATGGGATTGTAGGGATTGTTTATGAAACCTCTCCTTCCTACTCGGTGGTGATTTCGGTACTGAACAGCAAGTCGAATATCAGTTGCAAGATTATCGGCAGTGATTATTTCGGTTATCTGAAATGGGAACATGGAGATTCGCGCTATGCTTATCTGAAAGACTTGCCTCGTCATGCAGAGTTTAATTTGGGAGATACAGTCGTTACCAGTGGTTTCTCCACCGTCTTTCCCGAAGGTATAATGGTGGGAACGGTGGATGATATGTCCGACTCTAATGACGGACTTTCCTATCTGTTGAAAATCAAGCTGGCTACTGATTTCGGTAAGTTGAGTGACGTTCGGGTGGTAGCTCGGACAGGTCAGGAAGAACAGAAGAAACTTGAAAACAAGGTGATGAAAGAATGATTATTACTTATATACATAGAATCGGATGGTTTATCGGCTTGGTACTTCTTCAGGTGCTAATCCTTAATAGTGTACATATTGCCGGCTATGCTACTCCTTTTCTCTATATCTATTTTATTCTGAAATTCAGCTCCGGTACTTCCCGGAATGAACTGATGTTGTGGGCTTTTTTCTTCGGGCTGACCATTGATATATTCTCCGATACTCCGGGAATGAATGCGGCAGCTACCGTATTGCTTGCCTTTCTCCGTCCTTCTTTGCTTCGTCTGTTCATGCCCCGTGATAATCCGGACAGCCTTATTCCCTCTTTCAAGACGATGGGAATCAGTCCTTTCTTAAAATATACTACTGCAAGTGTTTTTGTGCACAGTCTGGCATTACTCTCCATTGAGTTCTTCTCATTTACCAGCATTTGGCTGTTACTGTTGCGAGTGCTTCTTTGCACTATTCTGACTGTAACCTGTATCATAGCTATAGAAGGGATTAAGAAGTAACGATGGCAAAAGATTATATCTTAGAGAAGCGCAAATTTGTAATCGGAGGCATTGCTATCTCCATTGTTTTGATTTATCTGATACGTCTTTTTGTATTGCAGATCACGACCGATGACTACAAGAAGAATGCTGACAGTAACGCTTTTTTGAATAAGATCCAATACCCCTCGCGTGGTGCTATTTATGACCGGACCGGTAAATTGCTGGTATTCAACCAGCCGGCATACGACATAACGATCGTGCCAAAGGAAATAGAGAATCTGGACACACTCGATTTATGCCAATCGCTGAATATCACCCGTGCGCAGTTTCTCAAAATAATGAGCGACATGAAAGACCGTCGTCGCAATCCGGGCTATTCCCGCTATACCAACCAGTTGTTTATGTCGCAACTTTCGGCGGAAGAATGTGGTGTCTTTCAAGAAAAGCTGTTTAAGTTTCGTGGTTTTTATATCCAACGGCGTACCATCCGCCAATATTCGTACAATGCTGCCGCCCATGCTTTGGGAGATATCGGAGAAGTCTCCGCAAAAGAAATGGAAGCGGATGAAGAAGGATATTACATCCGTGGGGATTATGTCGGCAAGTTAGGAGTCGAGAAATCGTATGAAAAGTATCTGCGTGGCGAGAAAGGAATTGAGATTCTGCTTCGCGATGCGCACGGTCGTATCCAGGGACATTATATGGATGGTGAATATGACCGTCCTTCCGTTCCCGGCAAGAACCTGACATTGAGTTTGGATATTGACTTACAGATGCTGGGCGAACGTTTATTAAAGAATAAGATTGGAAGCATTGTGGCTATTGAACCGGAGACCGGAGAAATCCTTTGTCTGGTATCCTCTCCCAATTATGACCCGCATTTGATGATTGGGCGCCAGCGTGGCAAGAACCATCTGGCCTTGCAACGTGATATGACCAAACCGCTTTTGAATCGTGCCCTGATGGGAGTGTATCCTCCGGGATCTACGTTCAAAACAGCGCAAGGACTGACGTTTCTGCAAGAAGGAATCATCACCGAACAAAGTCCGGCATTCCCTTGTTCACATGGGTTCCATTACGGAAGATTGACAGTAGGCTGCCACTCTCACGGATCTCCCATTCCATTGATTCCGGCTATTGCTACATCGTGCAACTCCTATTTCTGTTGGGGATTGTTCCGTATGTTTGGCGATCGTAAATACGGTTCGCCACAAAACGCCATTACGGTCTGGAAAGACCACATGGTTTCGCAAGGATTTGGCTACAAACTGGGAGTTGATTTGCCGGGAGAGAAACGGGGCTTGATTCCGAATGCGCAGTTCTACGATAAAGCCTATCGCGGACATTGGAACGGACTGACAGTAATCAGTATCTCTATCGGACAGGGGGAAATTCTATCCACTCCCCTTCAGATTGCTAACCTGGGAGCAACGATTGCTAACAGAGGATACTTTGTGACACCGCATATTGTAAAGGAAATCCAAGATAATCAGTTGGACAGCATCTATCGCGTACCACGTTATACCACTATTGAGAAAAGACATTATGAATCAGTCGTAGAAGGGATGCGTGGCGCAGCCACCGGAGGAACTTGTCGTATGCTGTCAGTGATGGTTCCGGATTTGGAAGCCTGTGGAAAAACGGGTACTGCGCAGAACCGCGGACACGACCACTCGGTATTTATGGGCTTTGCTCCGATGAACAAACCGAAGATAGCTATTGCTGTCTATGTAGAGAACGGCGGATGGGGGGCTACTTACGGAGTTCCTTTCGGCGCACTGATGATGGAACAGTATTTGAAAGGCAAGCTCTCGCCGGAGAACGAGTTGAGGGCGGAAGAATTTAGTAACAGAGTGATATTATATGGTAACGAGGAACGATAGTTTGTGGAAAACGCTGGACTGGGTAACGATTTTTATTTACCTGCTCCTGATTGTTGGCGGATGGTTTAGCGTCTGCGGAGCCAGCTATGACTATGGCGAACGCGACTTCCTCGACTTCTAGACCCGTGCCGGCAAGCAGTTTGTGTGGATTATCTGTTCCTTCGGGCTCGGATTCGTGCTGTTGATGCTGGAAGACCGTATGTATGATATGTTCGCGTACATTATATATGTGGGGATGATTCTCTTGCTCATTGTTACCATCTTCATAGCACCGGACACCAAAGGGTCACGCTCGTGGCTTGTCATGGGGCCTGTGAGCCTGCAACCCGCCGAGTTTGCCAAGTTCGCTACGGCCTTGGCGTTGGCTAAATACATGAACTCTTATTCATTTAGTATCAAGAAAGAAAAGTGTGCCTTTATCCTGGGATTCATCATTCTTCTTCCGATGTTATTGATTATCGGTCAGCGGGAGACAGGGTCCGCATTGGTTTATCTTGCTTTTTTTCTGGTTCTTTATCGTGAAGGAATGCCGGGGGTAGTGCTTTTTGCGGGCGTATGTGCGGTAATCTACTTTGTGGTCGGCATCCGTTTTGATGAAGTCTTTATCGCCGATACTCCTACACCACTGGGAGAATTTATCGTATTACTATTGATCTTATTATTTGCCGGTGGTATGGTGTGGGTATATCGTAAGAAATGGTCTGCCACCCGCAATATCATTGGTGGAAGTTTGGCTATATTACTGATTGCTTATTTAATATCCGAATATTGGGTGCATTTTAGCCTCGTTTGGGTGCAATGGGCGCTTTGTATTGTGGTGATAGGCTATCTGATTTATTTGGCATTAAGTGAGCGGCAGCGTACTTATTTCCTGATTGCCCTGTTTACAATCGGTTCTGTCGGCTTCCTGTATTCTAGTAACTATGTATTTGATAATGTGCTCGAACCTCACCAGCAAGTCCGTATCAAAGTAGTGCTCGGTTTGGAAGAAGATTTGACCGGTGCCGGATATAACGTGAATCAGTCCAAGATTGCCATAGGTTCCGGTGGGTTGACAGGAAAAGGGTTCCTGAATGGTACGCAAACAAAATTAAAGTACGTGCCCGAACAGGATACCGACTTTATATTCTGTACAGTGGGTGAGGAGCAAGGATTTGTTGGTTCGGCTGCTGTCTTGTTGGCTTTCCTGATTTTGATCTTACGATTAATCTTCCTGTCCGAACGGCAGACTTCCAACTTTGGGCGGGTTTATGGATATTCGGTCGTCAGTATTTTCCTTTTCCACTTATTTATTAATATCGGTATGGTACTGGGGTTAACTCCGGTTATCGGTATTCCATTGCCTTTCTTCAGCTATGGAGGTTCTTCTTTATGGGGATTTACGATATTGCTGTTTATCTTCCTGCGCATTGATGCAGGACGTGGCAGAAGACTCTAATCTTACTGCTTCTCAATACGGATACCTACATCGCTCAATCCTTGTAACTTTTCATCTTTCATTCCGCTCATAATTTTAATAGTATAATTTGCAGGATGTAAAGGGCGAACAGATGTAATAAAAGTTTCCGATTGGTAAATGCTTCCCCATCCGTGTCCCGTCCATCTTCCGGTAGAGTCAGCCAGGCAGAAAGCAATAGTATCAGTGCGCCATACCGTAGAATCCTGTAGATTCTGACTGATAAATAAATGGAGGTCATGATAAGGATATTCGATACTGTTGCGGACTTCCGCAAAAAGCCGGAGAGTAGTGGGAACGCTGTCAGTTATGGGAATCTGAAAAGAGAGTGTATCACTCTTTCCCCATCCCTTGTTGGGAAGGGATTGATAAGAGTGATACACTGTATGTTCATTGCAGGCTGTCAGTAAGCAAGCGCTGAATAGACTCAATATACTATTCTTGAGTAGGCTTTTCATTAGTTGACTGTTTCTCCTGATTCTGATTTCTTTCCGGTCTGGAAGGACGCTCGTGGTTGGGACGACGTTCTTGACGTTCCTGTCCTTGCTGTTCCCGTTGACGGTCTTGTTGCTGCGGACGTTCCTGACCTTGCGGACGTTCCTGATTCGACCGTTCCTGTCCTTGTGGACGTTCCTGATTTGATCCTCTTTCCGGACGTCTGTTTTCGTTGTTCCGTCCCTGGTTCTGTCCTCTGTTCCGGTTGTTGTTATTGTTATTTCTCGGACGGTTGTCTCTTTCCCCTCTGTTGCCGTTTTCTGACTGCTGCGGGCGGTTTTCATTCTCCCGTTGAGGTTGTTGCGGACGATTGCCACCTTCTGCTTGCTGTTGCGGGCGGTTTCCGTTATTATTGTTTCCTTTTTTCTTCTTTTTATTATTCCGGTTAGCGTTATTGCCGCCCTCTTTATTATTCCGGCTGCGGTCGAAACGGGTAACGCTTTCCTGTTCCAGCAAGTCAACTGGTTTTCTCGGTTCCGGTTTCTTTTCTTCTTCGAGCAAGCTGTCCGGTTTCATCCCTTTCTTATTCATGGAGATTACTTCAAACGCACGTTTGCCGCTGATAGTGACCAGATTGGCTGGGAAATTTTTATCCGTAGAATAAGAAACCTGATTGCTTAGAATATCCGCTTTGAAGAAATAGAAAGTACCATCTTTCGTTTCCAACTCTATCTCTCTTGATGGGAGACGTTTTTGAGCTTCCACATAACAGTCCACTTCGTAGTTCAAACAGCATTTCAGCTTAGCGCACTGTCCGGCAAGTTTCTGCGGATTTAATGAGATGTCCTGAAAACGGGCTGCACTGGTAGAAACAGAGACGAAGCTCGTCATCCACGTAGCGCAGCAAAGTTCGCGTCCGCAAGGGCCGATACCGCCGATGCGTCCTGCTTCCTGACGGGCACCGATTTGTTTCATTTCGATACGTACGCGGAATGCTTCGGCCAATACTTTAATCAGTTGCCGGAAGTCTACCCGCTCATCGGCGATATAGTAGAAAATAGCTTTGTTGCCATCCCCCTGATACTCCACATCACCGATTTTCATATCCAGATTGAGATTCAACGCAATCTGACGCGCACGAATCATCGTAGCATGTTCTTTGGCTTTGGCTTCGTTGAATTTTTCCATATCTACCGGCTTAGCTTTCCGATAGACACGCTTGATTTCCGTATCTGCTTTGAAGTTTGCTTTCTTCATTTGCAGGGGAACGAGCCGGCCGGTCAATGTAACCACGCCGATGTCATGGCCGGGAGCCGCTTCAACGGCAACTACATCTCCTTTTTCCAGTTTAATCTTGTTGCTGTTCCGAAAATATCCCTTCCGGGTATTTTTGAATTGCACTTCCACCATGTCACTCTCTTCCGCATTGCCCGGAATGTCTGCCAGCCAATCGTAGGTGTTCAGTTTTTTATCTTGTCGGGAGCATCCTTTGCAGCAAAGGCCACCGCTTCCATTATGAAGTTTATATTCCATAAGTTTATATATTTATTATTGCTTCAACAGTACAATCATCTTCAGCGAGAAGTCGAAGAATACCATTTTAGCATTTACATTCTGTTCTATATGTAGTTGCGCTTCGCTTAATTCGTCCATGATGCCCATCACGTTGCGTTCGTTGACAAAAGGCGCAAAGCGGGTTGCAAAATTCTGTTCATTAATCGTCATATACGTCAAATTGCGCTGGTGCAGGTTGAAGATAAAATTCTCCCGAATCATGCGCTGGCAATATTCCAGGAAGTTCTTCTGACGTTCACGTCCCATACCCGCCACTTGCTCGCTCCACATTTTCATCTCCCTGATTTTCCGTTGGTAAGACAACCGCATCAGGCTGACAAACAAGTCAAAAAACAACTGGTTCTCTTCATTCAGATGAATTGTTTCGAGTGCCTTGATAAAATTCCCGTTTGCCAGATGGGCAATGGAAATGCTGTCGGCAGGCAAAATGTTATATTTCGTCTGTAATACCCGGTCGATGCTGGCTTCATCAATCTTCCGTACATTCATGCGCTGGGTACGGCTTAGGATAGTAGGCAGAATCATGTCCGGTGCTTCCGATACCAATAAGAAAACCGTTTTTTCGGGCGGTTCCTCAAGCAACTTCAGCAGTTTGTTGGCACATACCGGATGCATTTTTTCCGGCAGCCATACAATCGTAATCTTAAATCCCCCTTCACTGGATTTCAAACTAAGTTTTTTCAGAATCTCGTCACTCTCTTTGGCATAGATCAATGCTTGTGAGTTTTCCGCATCCATCTCTCCCAACCAGTGATTGAGATTAAAGTAAGGATGATTGATAACAAACGGTCGCCAGTCGGCTATATAATCATCGCATACTTCCTTTTTCCCCTTTGCGCTTTTCACGATAGGGAATACGAAATGTACGTCGGGATGCACCAGTTTATTGAATTTCACGCAGGACGGACACGTTCCGCAGGCATCAGTCTCCCCCCGATTAGTGCAACTGATGTAACGTGCGTATGCAATAGCCAACGGCATTTTCCCGACCCCTTCCGGTCCGCAAATAAGCTGGGCATGTGGAATACGCCCCTCATTCACTTCCTGAATGAGCCGTTGCTTGATTTCTTCCTGTCCGATTACGTCTCTGAAAAACATATCAATAAATGATTTTGGCTACTTCTTTGATACTGTCTACTGCTCCGATAGAGTAGAAATGAATACTCGGCACTCCGTGAGCCATCAACTCCTTGCACTGGGCTACACACCATTCGATACCTACCTGCTCGGCTTCCGCGTCATTCTTGCATTTCAAAGCCTCTTTCACCAAGTCTTCCGGCAAGTCCACTTTGAAAGTCTTTGGAATCATGCTCAATTGAGACAGCTTCTTGAACGGTTTGATTCCCGGAATTATAGGTATATTGATACCTGCCGCCTTCGCCTGCTCCACAAATTCAAAATATTTCCTGTTATCGTAGAACAACTGTGTCACGGCATATTCCGCCCCGTTCTCCACTTTTTTCTTCAGCCAGTAAAGGTCAGTCTCGATATTAGGCGCTTCTTCGTGCTTCTCCGGATAACAAGCCACCCCGTAAGAAAATGGCGTACTGCTGACTTTCATCTCCGAACCATCCACAAAAATACCTTTATTGAAATTATTGATTTGTTCCTGCAACTCGATAGCATGATGATAACCGTCACCTTCCGGTGTAAATACCGACTCATGTTTCGCTTTGTCACCACGCAATACCAGTAATTCCGTGATATTCAGAAATTGCAGGTCGAGCAACACATACTCGGTTTCTTCACGTGTGAATCCGCTGCACAAAATATGCGGGACTACCGTAATATTGTATTTGTTCTGGATGGCGGCAGCCACGGCAACCGTTCCTGGACGCCTTCTCAAGCGGTTTCTCTGAAACAATCCGTTACCGAGGTCTTTATACACATATTCGCTGCGGTGAGTAGTGATATTGATATATTTCGGGTCAAATTCCCGAAGCGTATCGATTGTTTGATATAACTTTTCTATTCCCGTTCCTTTCAGCGGTGGAAGTATCTCGAAAGAAAAAGCAGTTTTCTTGTTGCTATGTATTAAATCAATTACTTTCATTCTTTTTTTGCTAATGTTCGTTATCTACTTGGATTAAACGTGCATATTGGGACAAAAATACGAAAAAAGAAAGATTTCTTCTTGATTTACTCTAAAATAGTTTTGTTTTTATCGTACTATAATAGATAAAAGAGGGAATATCCCCTGCAGGATACACCCTCTTTTGCCTAATTATTATATTAGAATTTACTTGTCGAGGAATGATTTCTTCATTCTGGCGATGTCCGTCAGATAATCTTGTAAATCCTGTTCATGTTCTTCCTCTTCGGCAAGAATATGTTTGGCGATGTCGCAGGTAGTGAAATCTTTCCCATTGGTAAAATCTGCAATTTCCTGATAACGAAGGATTGCGCAGCGTTCGGAAGCTACATTGTCTTTCAGCAAACTGACAGAGTCGAACCCCTGCGGAGCATCATATTTGCATCTTGCCAACTCAAACCATTGCTTAGGGTCAAGCACCGGAACTCCTTCCAACTCGATGATACGGTCAGCGAGCAGTTGCGCATGTCTGCGCTCTTCTTCGGCATGTTCCTCAAATTCACCCTGTACATCGGCGCGCATGGCACCTTCCACTACTAATGCACCTACCCAATATTGATAGTATGCCAACCATTCTTCAGCTAATGCTGCGTTCAACTGTGCGATCAAACTTTCTACATCTAGTTTCCCTTGTAGAATTTTTACACTTTCTCTAGCCATAATTTTTATGTTTAGGTTACTATGTTTAAGTTGCCTATGTAACAGGCAGGGGAGATTTTTGTTTATGGCTCATTGAGAATTTAACAGAAAGATAGCTTTACCTACACATAAGTTTGTAAAGTGCTGTTTTATCTGCCACCTGCAACGAAATTGAATTATCTTATTGAAAATAAACGTATTACATCGTTGCAGATACCTGCTGCAGATACGTTGCAGATGTAGTATCTGCAACGCATCTGTTGGTCTTATAAAACTCGTACAACATGGTAGACAGTACCTCTGTGTACACGTTTCGACGGGATTTCATGTTTACGGAGAACTCGCCCGAACACACTTACCCGCTTGTTTGACAACGGTATGGCACTGTTTTTCTTTATATCTTCCAAAATCTCCGCCGGTGAGAGCCATTCACCGTCCTCTTTCTCTTTGGCCGGACGGAAATAACGGTAAAACAACTGTTCTTCGAGTGAAACTTGTTCAAATTCACGGTTGCTTTTGGTCATAATCTGTTCTTCGGACTGGTCGAACCAGTAACGTTCGCCGTGGTCGAGCTCATACATGGCCTGCGCGTAAAGCTGTTCATAATCTATCGCCTTGTTTGTATCTATCGTTCCGATTACTTCGATACAGATAAAGCGACGGCTGCCCGTAGGGTCGGTCAGCAAATCCTTTTGGTTGCTCGTTGCGATGAATGAAGCATAACGGCGCATTTCCAATACAGCATTGCCATAACGTTTGCGCATATTTATAATCGGTTTCTGGAGGATATGCTTCAGGAAACCTTGTTGGGTGGCGCTAATCTGGTCAAATTCATCAATGTTGATGAGTGCAAAGCGATTGAGATAAACTTCGGCATCTCTCTTCTGTGAAAAGTCAATGCTGTCCGTATAATATGCACGTATAGCAGGCGGAATGATACTGCGGCAGAAAGTCGACTTACGGCAACCTTGCACACCTACCAGTAAGGGAGAAACATTGTTTGCATATTTTTTATCTGTTCCACGCCAGTGAACAACCATATTGAGAAACCATCGGTGAAACAGTTCCACCCAATGTTTGTTGTTGCAGGGCACAGTCTGCGCCAGTCCGCGGATACGGTCTTTGCCATCCCAAGCGGGAAGATGATAAAGGAAGTCTTCCAACGGATTGAATACAGGGATGCGGTTGGAGTAGATATACCGGCTTATGTCCCTGTCCCATAGTGGAATACCCTCTGCTTGCGCATCTAGTGCGATACTGTTCAGCACCCGTTTGTTGATAGGATTGAAGTAAAAATGGAATGAGTTCCGCTCGCGGTATTCCACTTCTCCCACTTGGGTGTTGTAACGGAATTCGTAGCGCCTGTTCATAAACTCCTCTGTCTGGAGTGACAGGTACTGTTCTTTCCCTAAGCTACTCTTCTTTCCGAACCCTTTTTGTTCTTCATATACATTCTTAACCAACTGGCGGATGAGCACCTCTTGACGGCGCAGGTAATAGTGGAAAATAGTACGTTTCACCGTTTCCTCTTCGGGAATGCCCGAATGGAAGCAGTTGACAGCCAGTTGTGTCACCATAGCCTGAAAGTCTTCCCCTCTTTCGGGGGCACCTTCATCTTCCGCTTCGTAGATTTCTTCATGGGTCTTTCTCAAAGCCGCTTCGAAAAGCATGAATACAGCGCGCTCCGTGTCATATCCCGGTACGGCCCGTGTCAACGGTGACTTTTCCGAGCGTACCGCTTCCCGATAAGTCAGTTCTTCGGGCATCCCTGACGGTTGCGACAGATAAAACGGAACGGAATCCGGTCTGTACATAAGTTCCGGGTCGTGTGATAGCCGTGAGTACTGTTCCAGACTAGGCTCTTTGGGTAAAATGCTGAACGGAATTTGCGGCTGATAGCATTTCACGGCCAAACGATAGGCATGCGCATGAAATATCTCCGCTTCTTCTCTTTTCTGTGGAAGCGAATTGTCAGGGCGTGTAAATTTCGCCCATATTTTCACTGTCCGTCCGCTCGAACCGGTAAAGACGCAGTGAGTCTGCGGCTGTTCCCATGCCAATTGTTTTACCAATGTAATCTCCGGGCCGCCTGACAACGGTCCGACGGTCAGTTCAACTATTCCGTTATAACTTTTCATTTGTTTTCCACCTTCCGTCCTGCGGAATTCCGCAGCCGGAAGAATCTTCGGCAGCTTGTCTGCTTCGTAGCAGCGTGAGTCGGGCAGGGAATATCGCAACACTTCTCTGAAGGCGGACACAGGCTGTGTCTTTGTTTCTGTCCGTGTTTTTCCTATCCACGTTTCCATATCCATTGTAGTCAGCGCAGTAGTTTTGTCCTTGTCTCTTAATTGAGTGATTTTCATCTTTTGTTTTGTTAATAATATTCTGCTAAGTTAGTCATATTTGCCCGTTCTTGCAAATAAACATGGATATTTTATCTGTTTATCCTTTTTATCCGTACATTTGTAGAATTTAATAACAATAAAACCGATAAACAGCAATGAAAGAACCATTCGATTATTCCATCGTTCCTTATACTTTCGGCTTGTGTGCAGCCGAAGAATGTCCGCGTGCCACGACTTGTCTGCGGCATATCGCCTTAGAGTATGCTCCGGCGGAGCGGGTTTTCCTGTCAATAATGAATCCCAACCGGCTGAAAGCGATGAAAAGTGCTTGTGATTATTACCGTTCCAATGAGAAAGTGCGTTATGCACGCGGCTTTATGCGTACGATTAGTGCTCTTACGGTTCGTGTGGCAGATACCTTTCGCTATCGTATGATTGAATATATGGGTAGAAAGAACTATTATTTGAAACGTAGGGGAGACATGAACCTTAGTCCGGTCGAACAACGGCGGATTATTGCCGTAGCCAAGGAGCTTGGCGTTAGTCTGGATGAGTATTTCGACGGTTACGTGGAGGATTATAACTGGGGTTAGTCTTGTATATCTCCTTCTCTGAAAATCTTTAGCTACGGTTTCGCTGTCGTTTCTCTATATGGAAACTCCAGTGTCTCTAGCGGGAAACGCTAGTATCTCTGGCTGGAAACTCTCGTTTCCATGCGCGGAAACTGTAGTTTCCCGCCTGGGAACCGGAGTTCTGACGCAGGAAACGAGCGCTTCAATGATAGGAAAATAAACTTTGATGCTTGGTGTGCAACATTTCTTCTTACCGCTGTGTTGCAGATGTTTTTATCTGCAACGTATCTGCAACGGTATCTGCAACGCTATAATTGTTTATCAGTCAGTTTGTTATTTCGATTTTGTTGCAGGTGGCAGATGTTTTTTTATTTTTCAAACTTTATTGTAGGGAAAATTAGAGGTAATAGTGGCTTGAGGAAAAGAATCTTTTAACCTTGCGTGAGAAGGAGTTCTATTAAAAATATATATCTTTGCAAGACAGGTGACTGGCGTTAATTTATAAAAGCAGAGATTATGAGCAATAAAATTTATCCTATCGGCATTCAGAATTTCGAAAAGATTCGTAATGACGGTTATTTCTATATTGATAAGACGGCATTGATGTATCAAATGGTCAAGACCGGAAGTTATTACTTCTTGAGTCGTCCGCGCCGTTTCGGAAAGAGTCTGCTCATTTCTACTTTAGAGGCTTACTTTCAAGGAAAAAAAGAACTGTTTACCGGCTTGGCAGTAGAAAAGTTGGAAAAGGATTGGATTAAATATCCTATATTGCATCTCGACCTGAATATCGAGAAGTATGACACTCCGGAAAGTCTGGATAAGATATTGAATGATAATCTGGAATATTGGGAAAGCCAATACGGCACCCGTCCATCCGAGACATCTTTTTCCTTGCGTTTTGCAGGTATCATTCAGCGTGCTTGTGAGAAGACCGGACAACGTGTCGTTATTCTGGTAGATGAGTATGACAAACCTATGTTACAAGCTATCGGCAATGAAGAACTTCAAAAGCAATTCCGAAATACCCTGAAGCCATTTTATGGCGCTTTGAAAACGAAGGACGGGTATATAAAGTTCGCTCTGCTTACCGGCGTGACAAAGTTTGGCAAAGTCAGTGTATTCAGCGACTTGAACAATTTGGATGATATTTCAATGTGGAATGAGTACGTCGAAATTTGTGGTGTCAGCGAGCGTGAAATCCATGAAAATCTGGAAGCGGAACTACATGAATTTGCAGCAGCACGTGGAATAACGTATGATAAACTTTGTGAAGATTTGAGAGAATGTTATGATGGCTATCATTTTACGCACAATTCAATCGGCATGTACAATCCGTTCAGTCTGCTGAACGCTTTCAAGCGTAAAGAGTTTGGTAGTTATTGGTTTGAAACGGGCACGCCTACCTATTTGGTGAAATTGCTAAAAAAACATCATTATGACCTGGAGCGGATGGCACATGAAGAGACCGATGCCCAAGTGTTGAACAGTATAGATTCTGAATCCACCAATCCCATCCCGGTAATTTATCAGAGTGGATACCTAACCATTAAGGGATATGATGAACGTTTTGGCATGTATCGCTTAGGCTTTCCCAACCGTGAAGTAGAAGAAGGGTTTGTCCGTTTTTTGCTTCCCTATTATGCAAATGTAAATAAGGTCGAGTCCCCGTTTGAAATTCAGAAGTTTGTCCGTGAAGTGGAGGCGGGTGATTATAACTCTTTCTTCCACCGCCTGCAAAGTTTCTTTGCAGACACTACTTACGAAGTGATTCGGGAACAGGAACTACATTACGAAAATGTTCTTTTTATCGTTTTTAAACTGCTAGGTTTCTACACCAAGGTAGAGTATCATACGAGTGAAGGGCGCATTGATCTTGTCTTGCAGACTGATAAATTTATTTATATAATGGAATTTAAACTGAATGGCACGGCAGAAGAGGCTTTGCAACAGATTAACGATAAGCATTATGCTTTACCTTTCGAGACGGATGGGCGAAAACTTTTTAAAATAGGAGTAAATTTCAGCGCAGAAACTCGTAATATCGAAAAGTGGATCGTGGAATCTTAAATGTATATAGAATTTCTGTTAGGTATAGGAAAATAGAACTTACATTTGGGTACGCTATATAATAATGTATAGGTGTTCCATATAAGGATGTGTCTATCTGAAAAAACATACTCTATGACATCGTTATCAATCAATGAGTTACAAAAAAGTTTCAAGAAAGAGCCGAAAAATAGTCAGATATATTTGGATGTTATTGATAAGTTGTCTACTTTTGCACCCGCTTTGCTAGAGAGACAGAGCCTAATGGTTGACATTCTGCTACAAGATTAAGGCATCAGAAAATAAAAACAAAAAAACCTCGAAAAAGTTTGGAAGTTATCTGAAAAAGTCCTTATCTTTGCATCCGCTTTCGCAAAGAAAGCAGGCGCGGCGGAAGCCACGTTAGTTCTTTGAAATATTGATAAACAATACAAGTAGTACAAGTAAAAAAATAGAACC
>ERZ840407.836-NODE-836-length-17065-cov-3.018283_pt1 | contig 17065 bp, 9 predicted proteins | sample MGYA00519877_ERZ840407 | MGnify/ENA primary metagenome ERZ840407 (study PRJEB31850, sample SAMEA3708875) | human gut metagenome | biome: human gut; feature: human-associated habitat; material: faeces | place: China | collected 2014 ...
CCGTATTTGGACAAAAGCCTTGTCGGATCAACAGATCTCCGAGCAGAGCGGCAAGTTTTTGAGTGAGGATAAGGATGGAATGGTAGCTAATTGGTTATTCAATAATGGAAATGGTAATACCAAGACATTTGTGTCCTTGGCAGGAAAGAGCTTCGAAGCAGAGGCGGCAAATATTGTTTCAAGTTGGAAAACAGATCCGATATTGGAAACAAGTACTCCTACAGAATGATTGTAAGAAGATAGGATAATAAAAAAGCCATCCCCGGAATAGACGAAGTAGGGATGGCTTTTTTTGTAGTGTGCTTACTATTCTTCGGCAGACTATGTCCTGCATGTTGTTGGCAAGGTTATTCCTTGACAGGCTCAGCCGGTTTGTCTTTTGATGTAGTGTCTGTGACAACTGTATCATTGACATTGGCGGCGAGTGCAACCAGTGATGCCTTTGCAGGCGCGTCTTCTTTAGTTACAGTATCTTTTACTACTGTATCATTGACAACTGTTGCATTGATTTCTGTCGGGGCTGTCACAGCTTCTGCAGAACTCTGAGCCTTTACAAGGAATGAACCACCACAAACAAACATAAACATTGCTACTACTAATACTAATTTTTTCATAATCGTTTGCTTTAATGATTATTAGACATATGTTTTCAATTCTCTACCTTTGTGTTAAGGAATCGGTTATTGCTTTTCGCTAACGTCTAATTAAAGATCAAAGCGCGTGCCAAAATTAGATAATGTATGATAAGTGATTGATAAATAAGGGAATGAGGAAGATGATGCCAATTAGGATAGTGGGGAAGTATGTGTGGAGTGTGTGGAAACTGTGGCGGTGTGGAATTATTCCACACTCCCCGCCACAGTTCTTTTATTTAGGTAATCTATTTACTTAATTTCATCCGGCCAGGGACAAGGTTTACCTGTCGCTTTGAAAGTCGGTCGTTGTGCATCTACTTTTCTTAGAAAGTTGCCCAGCTCTTTAGAAAGTTTCTTCACGATGTCCGGATGCTGTGCACTAAGGTCGTTGCTTTCTCCTATATCATCAGGTATGTTGAATAACTCTTTCTTTCCTGTTCCATAGTAATAAATCAATTTCCAGTCACCGTTTCGAACGGCACAATTAAAGTTGATTCCGGGACCGTCATTTCCCCAGTTGTTAGGCATATTCCAGAAAAGACTCCGACCCTTAGCTGGGTTGCCTGTCTGTTTCAGCAGAGGGATGAAACTGATACCGTCTATCGGTTGAACTGTCTGGTAGTTCTTGACACCTGCCATTTCAAGAATAGTAGGGTAGAAGTCTTCTATCAACAAGTAGTTGTTGCATTTGCTTCCCGGAGCTACTACTCCCGGCCAGCTGATAATCATCGGTTCGCGGATACCGCCTTCATAAGTAGAACCTTTACCACTGTTCAATGGATAATTCTGTGTATGCAGCTTGCCGTCACGCCATCCGGATTCGGATGCAAGTCCTCCGTTATCACTCATAAAAATGATAATAGTGTTGTTGGCTTCTCCATTCTTTTCCAGCCAGTTCATTAAATCACCTAAACTTTTATCCATTCCTTCAATCAGTGTGGCATAAGCAGCTTCATGGTCTGTCATTCCTTTTTTCTTGTACTTCTCATAGAAGCGCATATCTTTGTTCAAAGGAATGTGGATGGCATATTGCGACATATACAAATAGAAAGGCTGATTATACTTTTTCGCTTTATCCAGTGCTTTAATGGCTTCCAACGTCAATGCTTCAGTTACAAAGGTTTCCGTTCCCCAATATTTCTCTAATCCGGGAACAGACATCAGTGATACCGCTTTCCCATCTTTGGTATGTCCGTAGTTCTCTTCTCCCAGGTAACTGGCAAGTCCACCGGCCGCATGTCCGGCAATATTTACCTCGAATCCCCAATGATGCGGATCTTCCCCTGGAGTATCTATCGCTCCGAAATGGGCTTTTCCACAATGTATAGTATGATAACCGCTGTTCTTTAGCAGTTGCACGAAGGAGGTTCCTACGAAAGTATGATTAGTGCCGGACACTTGACTTACTCCATTGTAATTCCAGTCAGGGACTGCCAGAATGCTATCTTTACGGTCTGTCATTGTATTCTTTTGCAGCGTCCAGTTAGTTACTCGGTGACGTGCGGCGTTTGTTCCGGTGATGAGGCTGCACCGGGTAGGAGAACTGATACTGTTGGCATACGCTTGAGTAAACATCATTCCCTGTTTGGCTAACCGCTCCATATTGGGAGTCTCGTACAATTCGTTATAGTGTGTTTTCTGTGTCCAGAATGGGAGTGAAGTATCCTGCCATCCCATATCGTCTACCATAAAGAGAATGATATTCGGACGTTTGTCCGCGTGTTCTATTTGCATATTGCTTTGTGCTTGCAGATTGGTTGCAGCGAGTGGCACAAATGCAAGGGGTAATAATGTTTTTTTATTCATGGGGGTCATTTTATTCTATGGAATATGCATTAAAATTAATAATATCTGGTAATGCGATAGATTCGGTTAAAGATAAGTTCGAGCACTACAAAAAGGAATCATTTCTCACCGTGATGAGAATAAATACTCATAATAGTGAGAATCTTTTCTCATTGCATTGAGAAAATTTTCTCATAGGCATGAGAACACTTGAGAAAATGCAAGAATGTAACTTGTTACAAATCAATATTGTATAATTTCAATTTATTATATAAAGTCTTTCGATCAATATTCAGTAATTGCGCTGCTTTACTCTTATTGTTTCCTGTTTGGCGTAGCGCCTCCAAAATATGCTCTTTTTCAGTCTCTTCATTGCGTAATGCAATGCTCGTATTGCTGGATGCAGGAGTTTCTAAAAGCTCGGTCCCCAATTCCAATAAAGTAATGAAACTGCTTTGTGCCAATAAAGTTGCTCTTTTGACGATGTTCTTCATTTGGCGCAAATTTCCCGGCCAATGATAATTCATTAAAGCTTGCGATGCTTTTGCATCGAAACCAATCAGGTGTTTATCCAGTTCCTTGTTTGCCTGATCGAGGAAGAAATTGGCAAAGAGCAGAATATCTTCTTTCCGTTCTTTCAGATCGGGCATACGGAGGGTAAATTCATTGATACGATGATAAAGGTCTTCACGGAAAGTACCTTTTTCAATGGCTTGTTCCAGATTCTCATTGGTGGCAGATACCAGACGAATATCTACCGATATCTCCTGTGTAGAACCTACCGGACGTATTTTTCTCTCTTGCAAGGCACGAAGCAGTTGTATCTGCACTTCATAACTAAGGTTTCCGATCTCATCCAGAAAGATAGTACCACCGTTGGCTGCAACGAAAGCACCCGTTTTATCTGTCAGAGCACCTGTAAACGAACCTTTCACATGACCGAAAAATTCGGAAGCAGCCAGTTCTTTGGGGATAGAACCACAATCTACGGCAATAAACGGTTTATCGTTTCGTTTGCTAAGTTGATGAATACGGTGCGCCACATACTCTTTTCCTGTTCCGCTGGAACCGTTGATAAGTACGGACATATTGGTCGGAGCTACCAGACCTACATAATTGTAGAGTTGTTTGGCTGCATCACTTTCTCCTTCCAGATAAGCACGATGATTTTCTGTTGAATCTTTAGATGAAGTAGAAGCACCTTTTTTAGAAGAAGATTTAGCAACGTTATGAGTAGCAGGACTCTTTTCAGACTGTAGACATTCAGAAATTTTCTTCAGTAATTCTTCCGGATTTACCGGTTTGGCTATATAATCACGTGCTCCCAGTTTCATTGCCTGTACGGCGGATTGTATATCCGCATAGCCAGTCATGATGATTAAAGGAATGTCCATGCCTTGTTCATTCATCCATTTCAGCAGATCGATACCTTCGTGGTCGGGTAGTCGCAGGTCTGATAAAATCAGATCGACGTTTTGGCTTTCGATATGTTTTCGGGCGCGGGCAATATTACTCACTGATGATACTTCAAAGCCCTTTTTGCCTAGCCAGGTTTTTAGCATCATTCCAAAAGTGATATCATCTTCAACGATCAATATGGAGCTCATCATGTCAGGTTTTGATTCTTTTAAGTCACAAAGGTAAGAGGATTTAGGCGAAAGTGGTATATTTGCAAACTTAAATTAAATAAAAGTGTTATGAAAAAGATTCTATTGATAATATTAACCATATCGTTTTGCGGACTTACTGCCTGCAAAACCGGAACAAAAAAAGGAGGAGACATGGATAAAGAAACGTTGGTAAAGATTGAGACAACTGTAGGAGATATCGAGGTGAAACTATATAATGAGACACCGAAACATCGTGATAATTTTATCAAACTGGTGAAGGACGGAGTTTATGAAGGTACACTGTTTCACCGTGTTATCAAAGATTTTATGATTCAGGCCGGTGATCCGGACTCAAAAAATGCGCCGAAAGGAAAAATGCTGGGTACCGGAGACGTAGGTTATACCGTTCCCGCTGAATTTGTATATCCTAAATATTTCCATAAGAAAGGTGCCCTGTCCGCTGCCCGCCAGGGGGATAACGTGAACCCGAAGAAAGAATCTTCCGGTTGCCAGTTCTATATCGTGACAGGTAAAGTGTTTAACGACTCTACTCTGCTGGGAATGGAAAGCCAGATGAATGAGAATAAGATAAATGTTATTTTCAATACATTGGCACAGAAACACATGAAGGAAATCTACAAGATGCGCAAGAATAATGACCAGGACGGTCTGATGGATTTGCAAGATTCCTTGATTGCGCAGGCAGAGGCTCAGGTTGCCAAGGAACCGGAGTTCAAGTTTACCCCCGAGCAGGTGAAGGCTTATACTACCGTGGGCGGTACTCCACATTTGGACGGTGCATATACCGTGTTCGGTGAAGTGCTGGAAGGTATGGATATTGTTGATAAAATACAGAAGGTCAAGACTGACCGTAACGACCGTCCCGAAGAGGATGTGGTTATTAAAAAAGTGACAGTGATAGATTGATGATAGATTCTGTCATTCCATTTTATGAAAATAAACAAAAAGATATTTGACAACGGTCTGCGGTTGGTGCACAATGAGGACACCAGCACGCAGATGGTTGCCTTGAATATTGTTTATGACGTGGGTGCCCGTGACGAACATCCCGAGCATACGGGTTTTGCCCATCTGTTCGAGCATCTGATGTTCGGAGGTTCGGTGCATATTCCTGATTATGACGCTCCTTTGCAATTGGCAGGCGGGGAGAATAATGCATGGACCAATAATGATATTACCAATTACTACCTGACGGTTCCAAAATCGAATGTGGAGATCGGCTTCTGGCTGGAGTCCGATCGTATGCTGGAACTGGCATTCAGTGAGCAAAGTCTTGAAGTGCAGCGTGCGGTGGTGATGGAGGAATTCAAGCAACGTTGCTTGAACCAGCCGTATGGTGATGTGGGACATCTGCTTCGTCCTTTGGCTTATCAAACGCATCCTTATCGCTGGCCTACTATCGGGAAAGACCTCTCTCACATTGCCAATGCCACGCTGGATGAGGTAAAGGAATTCTTTTTTCGTTTTTATGCACCTAATAATGCAGTGCTGGCCGTTACCGGAAATATTTCGTGGGAAGAAACGGTTAGGCTGACAGAAAAATGGTTTGCTCCCATTCCCCGTAGGAATGTGCCCGTAAGGCAATTACCGCAAGAAGTTGTACAGACGGCAGAACGCCGGCAGACGGTGGAACGGAATGTTCCTCTGGATGCTTTGTTCATGGCTTATCACATGTGCAGCCGTGAGGATGCCGATTATTATGCCTTCGATATTCTGTCGGATATTCTGAGCAATGGACGTTCCAGTCGCTTGACCCGCAGGCTGGTGCAGGAGCAGAAGTTCTTTTCCAGTCTCGATGCCTATATCTCCGGTACACGGGATGCCGGCCTGCTGCATATCAGTGGAAAACCATCTGCAGGCGTATCTTTGGAACAAGCCGAGGCTGCTGTCCGGAAAGAGTTGGAAGAGTTGAAATCCGGGTTTGTTGGAGAACAAGAATTGGAGAAAGTAAAGAACAAGTTTGAGTCTACACAGATATTCGGCAACATCAATTATCTGAATGTTGCCACGAATCTTGCCTGGTTTGAACTGACCGGGCAGGCGGAAGACATAGACCGTGAAGTGGACAATTACCGCTCTGTGACAGCAGAACAGCTTCATAGGGTCGCCCAACAGACCTTCCGCGATGAAAACGGGATTGTGCTTTATTACCAAAAAGAAAACCTTTAGTATGAAAAAATTATTTGATACGTATAAGCAGCACTATAAAGCATTGCTTCTCCTGGGGCTACCCATTGTGGTGGGGCAGTTGGGAGTCATTGTGCTTGGTTTTGCCGATACGCTGATGATTGGGCATCACAGCACGGAGGAACTGGGTGCCGCTTCTTTCGTAAACAATCTGTTTACTCTTTGCATTATTTTCAGTACGGGCTTCAGCTACGGGCTGACACCGGTTGTAGGGGGCTTCTACGGTAACCGCCGCTTTGCCGAGGCAGGGCAGGCGTTGCGGTGTAGCCTGGTTGCCAATGTGCTGGTGGCTTTGTTGCTGACTCTTGTCATGGCTGTTCTCTATTTCAATGTGGAGCGGCTGGGACAGCCCGGAGAATTGTTGCCTCTAATCAAGCCTTACTATCTGGTGTTGCTTGCTTCACTGGTCTTTGTCATGCTGTTCAACGGTTTCAAACAGTTTACGGACGGCATCACCGATACCAAGACGGCCATGTGGATTCTGCTCGGAGGGAATGCGCTTAACATCGTAGGAAACTATATACTTATCAATGGAAAGCTGGGCTTTCCGGAGATGGGACTGCTTGGTGCGGGTATCAGCACTTTGTTCTCCCGCATTGTGATGGTGGTGGTCTTTGCGGCGATTGTGCTTCGCGGCCGCCGGTTTATCCGTTACAGGCTCGGCTTCATGCGGCTGGGGTGGTCGATGCCGATGTTCAGGAAGCTCAATGCACTGGGCTGGCCCGTGGGTATGCAGATGGGTATGGAGACCGCTTCCTTCAGTCTGAGCGTCGTCATGGTGGGCTGGCTGGGGACACTTGCCCTAGCATCGCATCAGATAATGCTTACTATCTCTCAGTTCACCTTCATGATGTATTATGGCATGGGCGCTGCGGTTGCCGTGCGTGTCAGCAACTTCAAGGGGCAGGGAGACGGACAGAATGTGCGCCGTTCGGCGTATGCAGGTTTCCACATTATCCTTTGTATGGAAGTGGTGTTGCTGAGTATTGTCTTTGCACTTCGCGGTCAAGTAGGTGGATGGTTTACGGACAATGCGGAAGTGTCCGGCATGGTTGCCGCTCTCTTCTTCCCGTTCTTGATTTACCAGTTCGGCGATGGGTTGCAGATTAACTTTGCCAATGCCCTGCGCGGCATCTCGGATGTGAAACCGATGATGATTATTGCATTTATATCCTATTTTATTATATCTTTGCCCGTAGGGTACCTTTGCGGTTTCGTTTTCGGTTGGGGGCTGACGGGAGTCTGGATGGCTTTCCCGTTCGGACTGACCAGTGCGGGAGTGATGCTGTGGTTGAGGTTCCGTAAACAGACCAGGGAAAGGATTTGATAGTATGAATAATGTCTCCAAAGTAAAGATTGCCGTAGGCTACACTTTGTTGCTGGCGGTATTGTTTTTTTCCTTGTTTTTCGTACACCGGGAAATGGAGAACCTTATTCTTACTGATGACCGCGATGTACAATGGACAGACAGCGTGCTTGCTTTGATACGCGAGAAGGATACCAATACGATAAAAATGCTGCGCACGCTGAGTGAGGCGAATGACAGCATGGTATCCACCAGTGACATTGAGCAGATAATTGCCCAGCAGGACTCGGTAGTGACCCAGCAGCGTGTGCAGCACCGTATCATTACACATCGGGATACCGTCGTGACACGCCCTCGGAAGAAGGGGTTTTTCCGTCGTTTGGGTGAAGTGTTTGTCCCCCCAAAGAAAGATACGGCTATCCAGGTAAAGACCTCCCTTGAATTTGCAACGGATACGGTGATTGAACCCTATAATCCGGCCGATTCTTTGCATGAGAAACTGCGTGCCGTGGCCCAGCAGAAAAAAGCTGTAAACACTGTTATACAGCGACGTAAACGCTATCTGCAACGCTTGGACCATATGCTGACCGCTCGTATTGACAGCTTGCTGAAAGATTACGAGACGGAAACTCTGCTGCGTGCACGGACGGAAGCCGAGTATCAACAAGCGGTCCGACGCCGTTCGGCCAAGATTATCAGTGGCATTGCCGTAGGTGCGGTGTTGCTTTCCGCTTTTTTTCTTATTATCATCGGCCGCGACATAACCCGAAGCAACCGTTACCGTCGTGAGTTGGAAGAGGCCCGTCGTCGTGCCGAGGATTTACTCGCTGTCCGTGAAAAACTGATGCTTGCCATTACCCATGATTTCAAAGCCCCGCTCGGTTCTATTATGGGCTATGCCGACTTGCTTTCCCGTCTGACGGTGGATGAGCGTCAGCGGTTCTATCTGGACAATATGAAAACCTCATCGGAACATCTGCTGAAGCTGGTCGTTGATTTGCTCGACTTCCATCGTCTTGATTTGAACAAGACCGAAATCAACCGGGTCACCTTTCATCCTTCCCGCCTGCTTGAAGAGATACACGTCAGTTTTGAACCACTTACGGCTGCCAAAGGACTGGCGCTTCATTGCGACATTGCCCCGGAGCTGGGCGGTACCTATATTTGCGACCCCTTGCGTCTGCGCCAGATTATCAACAATTTGCTGTCCAATGCCGTGAAGTTTACGGACCAAGGCAGTGTTACCATGACTGCCCGTTACGAGGACCGTCGACTGGTAGTTGCCATTGCTGATACCGGTAAAGGTATGGAACCTGCCGACCGGGAACGTATCTTCCAGGAGTTTACCCGCTTACCGGGTGCTCAGGGTAAAGAGGGGTTTGGACTTGGACTTTCCATTGTCCGTATGCTGGTACAGTTGCTTGAAGGCACGATTGATGTAGACAGTGTGCCAGGCAAGGGAAGCACTTTCACCATATATATTCCTATCTATCCCGTAAGGAGTGAAGGACGGAGAATGAAGGATGAAGAATCGGGATGTGCTGCCACGCCGAATGGCAATTCTTCATTCCCCGTTCCTCATTCTTCACTGAAGAATGTCCTCCTTATCGATGATGACCGTATTCAGCTTACCCTTACTGCCGCCATGCTTCAGCAGAGTGGTATAAATTCTGTCTCTTGTTTACAACTGGATGAACTGCTGGATGCCTTGCGCACTGCAACCTTTGATGTTCTGCTTACTGATGTGCAGATGCCTGCTATTAATGGTTTTGATTTACTGAAACTGCTTCGTGCTTCGAACATACCGCAGGCACAGTCTGTTCCGGTGATTGCTGTCACTGCCCGCAGTGACATGCAGCGTGAGGAATTTACGGTGCATGGATTTGCCGGATGCCTGCATAAGCCGTTTACCGTCAGTGAATTGCTACATGAATTGAATATGGAGGACAAAGGGATGGAGGTTACGGAAGTTTCGGAAACTTCGGCTTGCCCGGGGTATAAATTCTCTTCGCTCACTGCTTTTTCGGTCGATGACCCCGAGGCGGCAAAGTCCATTCTGGAAAGTTTTGTGGCTGAAACCCGCCTCAATGCGGAGCGTTTGCAGAAGGCTGTGGAGAATGCGGATGTGGACGAGATGGCTGCTGTCTCCCACAAAATGATTCCCCTCTTTACTTTAATTGGAGCAGCGGAACTGGTTGCATTGCTGAAACTGTTGGAAACTTCTCATGGAGTGCCTTTTACCGGAGAGTTGAAAGAACACGCCCTTGCCGCCCTCGTTTTGATAGAGGATGTCATTACTCAGGCAACAGCTTTTCCGTAATGGGGGAACAGAGAAGAATACGTGATTTTTCTCTGTCGGGAACCAAATGTCGAAAGAAATTGTTTACTTTGTAGGACTTTTAAATACGATGAAAGATTGACGTTCCGATGAGAAGAAAATGGTTGAGAACAGCACTGTGGGTGTTGCTTACTCCTATTATACTGTTTATAATATTGATGATATTGCTTTATGTGCCTCCCGTACAGAATTTGATACGGAAGCAGGCTACGGCAATTGCATCAGGTGCTACGGGTATGGACATATCCGTGGAGCGGATTGACCTTCGCTTTCCTTTGAATTTGTTGGTCCGCGGTGTATTGGTGGTACAGCCTGCCGACAGTGCTGTTGATGTGCAGCATCCCGATACCTTGCTGAATCTTGGAAGTTTGAACGTACGGGTACAGGCATGGCCTTTACTCAAAGGGAAAGTGGAGGTGGATGACATTACCTTGAAACAAGTTGCTGTCAACTCCTCCAATTTAATGGAAGGTATGTGCATCAAAGGAGTACTGGGGCATTTCTTTTTCGAAAGCCATGGCATAGACCTTACAAAAGAAGATGCCATCCTCAATAATATAGAATTGAGCGATACCCATGTGCAGGTGATGCTTGCAGATACCACTGAGACTCCCAAGGACACTACTGACACTGCGTTAAACTGGAAAGTCACACTCCATACTCTGAAGTTGAAGAACGTCTCGGTCGATTTACAGATGCCATTGGACTCCATGGGGCTGAAAGCCCATATAGGAGATGCTGAGATTGCGGACGCTGCTGCCGACCTGAAACACCAGTTCTATGGCTGGAGAAAATTCCTGCTGACTGGAACTTCTGTCAATTATGATACCGGTGGCCCGGGGAGTGCGATAGGCTTCGACCCCTCGCACATTGCTCTTCGCGACATTCGCCTGGGCATTGATTCTGTGATGTACTACGGCAGAGATATGAATGCCGTTATCCGGGAATTTTCCATGTATGAGCGTTCCGGTTTGAGTGTAACTTCCCTGACCGGGCGGTTGTTTGCCGATTCTACCGTTATCCGTATCCCTTCTTTGAAGTTGCTGACACCTCATAGTGAGATGAACCTTACGGCACAGACTTACTGGGAACTGATAAATATACCTACCACCGGCCGTCTGACAGCCCGTTTCAATGCCCGTATCGGCAAACAGGATGTACTGCTTTTTGCCGGTGGCTTGCCGGAAGCTTTCAAGGAAGCCTATCCGTTCCGTCCGTTGGTGATTCATGCCGGTACGGAAGGAAACCTGAAGCAGATGCAGATTTCCCGTTTTACGGCTGAGCTGCCCGGAGCCTTTTCGTTGAGTGGGGGAGGAGAATTCTGGAGCCTGACCGACAGTGTGAAACGCAATGGAAGCATGGACTTCGAAATGCATACGCAGAACTTGAACTTCCTGACCGGACTAGCTGACATTGCTCCCGATGGCTCCATCATTGTGCCGGACAGTATGCACCTTGCGGCACGTCTCGGTATGGAGGGGGCGCAGTGCACTGCCGCCCTGAAACTGAAGGAGAAGGAAGGCGCCTTGAATTTGGACGCCGCCTATAATCTTGCTACGGAAGCCTACCATGCCGACCTTGCCATCAACAACTTGCAGGTGCATCACTTCCTGCCCAAGGACTCTATCTATACTCTTACGGCAAAGATGTCCGCTAAGGGGCAAGGGGTGGATGTGGCATCACGAAAAACTGTGGCCGCTTTGAATGCCTCCTTGGAAAAACTACAGTATGGCCATTGGGACATTTCCGGTGTAGATGTGCATGCCGGACTCAAGTCATCCGTTGCTACCGTCCGTCTTGCCAGCGATAATGTCCTTCTCAAGATGCAGGGAAATGCGGATATGCGTCTTGACCGCAGCTATCTGGATGGCGCTTTGGATTTGAATGTGGAAGAGGTGAATCTGCATAAGCTGGGTTTGGTGCCCCGACCATTGAAACACCCGTTTGCCTTTACAATGGGAGCGGAGGCACGTCATGATTCTCTCGAGTTGAGGCTTGATGCCGGTGACTTGAATCTGCGTTTCCGCGCTCATAGCACGTTGAAGAAGTTGATGGAACAGTCGGATAAATTTGTCTCTATCCTGACAAAGCAGATTGATGAACGGCGTTTGGACCATGCCGCTTTGCGACAAGTCCTTCCTTCAGCCTGCATGCATCTGGAAGCCGGTAACCAGAATCCCGTCAGCTATTTCCTGGCTGCAAAGGGTATTTCCTATAATGATTTCAAACTGAGCTTCGGATTTACTCCGCAAGTCGGCATCAATGGGCGTACAGCTGTTCACGGATTGCGCATGGACTCCTTGCAGCTCGATACAATATTTTTTACAGTAAAGCAGGATACTGCCCGCATGAAGTTGCAAGGTGGTGTCATAAACGGCCCCAAGAACCCGCAGTTTGTGTTCCGCAGTACACTGACGGGTGAAATCCGTAATGAAGATGCCGAACTGACCTTGAATTATGTGGATGCGAAGGGAGATACCGGACTCGATCTGGGTATCAATGCCCGTCCTTTGACCGAAGGACACGGTCGCGGTAATGGTGTGCTGCTGAACCTTATTCCTGCCGAGCCGATTATCGCTTTCCGTAAATTCCACTTTGCGGACAATAGTAACTGGATTTATCTGCATAAGAATATGCGCGTCTATGCCAATATTGATATGGACAGCGACGATGGTCTGTGTTTCCGTATGCAATCCGACAAGAATGATACCCTTTCCTTGCAGAATATAAACGTAGAACTGAGCCGATTGCGCCTGGATGAACTTACGGAGGTACTTCCTTATATGCCTCGGCTTACGGGATTGTTCTCCGCCGAAGCAAATTATATACAGACTGCCACTTCCCTGCAGGTGTCCGCCGAAGCCAATGTAGAGAAACTGACCTACGAACGCCAACCGGTTGGAGATATAGGTCTGGGGGCTACCTGGTTGCCGGGCGACAAGAATACGCACTATTTGAATACCTATTTTACACATGATAACGAAGAAGTGATGACCGCCGACGGTATCTTGACGCAGAAGAACGGAAAGGATACTCTGGAAGTGTCCACTCGTTTCGAGCATTTCCCATTGAAGATGGCCAATGCATTCATCCCTGACCAAATGGTGGCCTTTACCGGAGATATTGATGGAGGGCTTTATATTTACGGTTCGCTGGATAAGCCTCAAATGCATGGTGATATTGTTTTGGACAGTGTGTCTGTCTATGCACGCCAGGCGGGAGCACGTTACTGGTTCGACAACCGTCCGGTGCAGATAAAGGACAATCAGTTGATATTCGATAAGTTTGCCATTTATACCACCAGCAAGAATCCGTTTACGATTGACGGTAAGGTTGATTTCCGGAATATGGAGCGTCCTACTGCCAACCTCAATCTGCTGGCAGAGAACTATACGTTGCTGGATGCACCGCGTACCCGCGAAAGTCTGGTATATGGAAAGGTGTTCGTTGACTTGCATGCCACGGTGAAGGGACCGCTTGACGGGCTCACGATGCGTGGAAACATGAATCTGCTGGGCAATACCAACGTAACCTACGTGTTGACCGATTCCCCTTTAACGGTGGAAGACCGTCTCAGTGGGCTGGTTACCTTTACCTCGTTCACCGATACGACGTCGGTAAAAGCAGATGAGGTTCCTGCCATGTCTTTGGGAGGATTGGAAATGTATATGTCCGTCCATATTGACGATGCTGTCCGTCTTCGTGCCGACTTGAGTCCCGACCGCAGCAAATACATCGAACTGGAAGGTGGCGGTGATTTGAATATGCAGTATACTCCCCAAGGGGATATGAGCCTTACCGGACGCTATACCCTTTCGGGTGGCGTCATGAAATATTCGCTGCCTATCATCCCCTTGAAGGAGTTTCAGTTCAATCCCGGCAGTTATGTGGATTGGCGAGGGAATATTATGAATCCTACGCTAAGCCTAAAGGCTACGGAACGTATGCGTGCTTCTGTGGCCGACGGTGACGGGGACGGTTCGCGCATGGTGAACTTCGATGTTTCCATTTCCATCAAGAACAGGCTTGACGCTCCCGATCTTATATTCGATATTTCGGCGCCCGAAGATGGCACAGTAGAGAATGAGCTGCAGGCAATGGGGGCAGAAGAGCGTAGTAAGCAGGCTATTGCGATGCTTGCTACGGGTATTTACTTGAATAGCGGCGCCAAAGGAGGAGGTTTGTCAATGGGAGCCGCCTTGAACTCAGTGCTTCAGAGCCAGATAAACTCCTTGGCGGGAGGTATAAAAGGTGCCAATATCAGTGTAGGTGTGGAAGACCGTACCTCTGCTGAAACGGGCGACACGCAGAAAGACTTCAGTTTCCGTTATTCCCAGCGTTTCTTCAACGATCGCGTACAGATAGTCATCGGTGGAAAAGTATCCACCGGGGCCAATGCGACGAACGATGCGGAATCATTCATTGACAATATATCGCTGGAATACCGTCTTGATGCGTCGGGTACCCGATATGTCCGTGTATTCCATAATAAGAACTACGAAAGCATACTCGACGGTGAGATAACCGAAACGGGTGTTGGCCTTGTGCTGCGCCGGAAGATGGACCGGTTGGGTGAACTCTTCATCTTCAGGAAGAAAAAGATAAAACCGGAGGCTGAAAACAGCGATATGAAAAAGTAGGAATGTGATATGAAACGACTGATATTATATATTGCAGGATTGATATTTCTGGCAGGTTGCTCCACCACGAAGCACTTGCCCGAGGGGGAGATACTCTATACCGGACAAAAGCCGATGATTGTATTGAACCGCAGTGAAACGTCTGTTGGCGAGATTGCCATGGAAGAGGTGGAAGCCGCCCTTGCTACGGCACCGAACAATTCGTTGCTGGGGAGCTCTACTATCCGCTATCCCTTTCCTTTCGGACTGTGGATTTACAATGGTTTCCAGAAGTATGAGAAGGGATTCGGAAAGTGGATATTCAATAAATTTGCCGCCACTCCGGTGCTTCTGTCTACGGTGAATCCCGATATACGTCAGAAGGCGGCGGTTAACTTGCTGCGCGATTACGGCTATTTCAACGGAAGCGTCAGCTACAAGACATTTATCGACCCGAAAGACTCGCTGAAGGCAAAGTTGCAATATACGGTGAACATGCGTAATCCTTACTTTATAGATACGGTGTACTATCGTGGTTTCAACCAACGTACCACTCGCATTATGGAGCTGGGGCGCCGACGTTCCCTTATCAGTCCGGGAGAACAATTCAATGTGGCTGATTTGGATGGGGAGCGTACCCGTATCAGTACCCTGCTGCGTAATGTGGGCTGTTATTATTTCCGTCCCGACTACCTGACCTATCAAGCCGATACCATGATGGTTCCTAATGGGCATGTCCAGATGCGCTTGATTCCCGTTCCCGGTATGCCAAAGGTAGCCGAGAAGCAGTTCCGTGTGGGGCGTAAATCCGTCTATCTTCTTGGAAAGCAGGGGCAGGAACCCAATGACAGCATGGATTACAAAGGCTTGACCATACATTACTACAACAAACCTCCGGTACGTCCCAACATGCTTTACCGTTGGTTGAACTATCAAGGTTATCGGCGGAAGCGCCAGATACAGGACAGCGCAGGTATTGCCCGCCAGCGTTCTATGCAGAGTTTGTATAGTTTGTACCGTCAGACCCGTATTCAGGAGCGTCTGGCAAGCGTCGGTATTTTCCGTTATGCGGAGATGCAGTATATACCACGTGATACGGCGTTTGTGTCTGATACATTGGATGTGAAGGTCATTGCCGCGCTCGATAAACCCTACGATGCGGAATTGGATTTTAATGTCACCATGAAGAGTAATAACCAGACGGGACCGGGTGCCGCTTTTACGGTGACGAAGAATAATGTCTTCGGTGGTGGTGAAAGCTGGAATGTGAAGTTGAACGGTTCGTACGAATGGCAGACGGGCAAGGCAAGTTCTTCCCTAATGAACAGCTATGAACTGGGTATCTCCACTTCGCTTATCTTTCCGCGCGTGGTGTTTCCCAGGATGGGCGACCGTGAGTATGACTTCCCGGCTACAACGACTTTCCGTTTATATGCCGACCAGATGAACCGTGCCAAGTATTATAAGCTGTTGGCTTTTGGCGGTAATGTCACTTATGACTTCCAGCCCAAATCGACTTCCAGGCACAGTATAACTCCTTTCCGGTTGACATTCAATGTACTGCGCAATCCTACTGCCGCTTTCGATACGTTGCGTGCCGAGAATCCAGCACTCTACGTTAGTTTGCGCGACCAGTTCATTCCTGCCATGGAGTACACCTATACTTATGACAACGCTTCCGTGCGCGGCAAGCGTAACCCCATCTGGTGGCAGACCACCGTTGCGTCGGCCGGTAACCTGACTTCTGCCGTCTACCGTATTTTCGGCAAGCCGTTCAGTGAGGAAGGAAAGAAGCTTTTCGGGGTACCTTTTGCACAGTTCCTGAAGTTGAATTCGGAATTCAGGTACCATTACCGGATAGACAAGAACCAGATGATTGCTTCGCGTATTGCGGGAGGGGTAATATGGTCGTATGGCAACGCTACGACCGCACCTTATACGGAACAGTTCTATATCGGTGGTGCCAACAGTGTGCGCGCCTTTTCTGCACGCAGTATAGGTCCGGGCGGCTATCCTCCCGAGACGGATAGGAAATATACCTATATCAACCACGTGGGTGATATTCGCATAGAAGCCAATATCGAGTATCGCTTCCGTATGATTGCCGACTTGCATGGAGCGGTGTTTCTGGATGCCGGCAATGTATGGCTGATGCGTAAGGACGAAAATCGCCCGAACGGTGAGTTCACCTTGAAGAATTTCCCGAAACAGATTGCTTTGGGTACGGGATTCGGCTTACGCTATGACCTGGACTTCCTTGTTTTCCGTCTGGATTTGGGTATCGGGCTTCACGACCCGTATGATACCGGAAAGTCGGGATATTACAATATTCCTAAGTTCAAGGATAGTATGGCACTGCATTTTGCCATCGGTTATCCGTTCTAAATGTACGTTTTTGAACGGATAGTGGTAAAGAATGAACTAAAACTCCCTTCTGTCAGCCATAAATTTTTGTACATTTGCAACCGTTATCAACTGTGATACACTAACCTTTTTAAATAATAACTAATATGAAACCAACTTTATTCTTATTGGCAGCCGGTATGGGTAGCCGTTATGGAGGC
>ERZ840407.841-NODE-841-length-16938-cov-3.457028_pt1 | contig 16938 bp, 14 predicted proteins | sample MGYA00519877_ERZ840407 | MGnify/ENA primary metagenome ERZ840407 (study PRJEB31850, sample SAMEA3708875) | human gut metagenome | biome: human gut; feature: human-associated habitat; material: faeces | place: China | collected 2014 ...
ATCTGCATATAAAAGAAATCCATGAATTGATAGGTTGAATTTCTTAATTTTTCATACATTTGCGCTATATCAACTAACAAATAGTATTCACTTCTTATGAAACTCTGTATATAGCTACGCTCCTGCGAATAGCCCCCTTCAAGAAAGCTATTCAGCTATTTGACAAATAACGATTTATTTGCCACAGAGATTCTATATCCTTTTATTTATGAATTTACGAGCTGGTAGACTATATGATGCAGTCTGCTCGTGTCGTGCTATTTTGCAGTTGAGCAATGAATTATACATATAAACAAATATGGCTTATCAACTTTCCGGTAATGATGAGCATCTTAATGGAGCAGTTAATCAATATAACTGATGCTGTCTTTTTAGGTCACGTAGGCGAGGTGGAGTTAGGAGCATCCGCTATTGCCGGAATTTATTATCTCGCAGTCTATATGCTGGGCTTCGGGTTCAGTATTGGATTGCAAGTAATGATTGCCCGAAGAAATGGAGAGCAAAATCACAAAGCAACAGGAAAGACTTTCTTTCAGGGACTATTCTTTTTATCAGGATTAGCCGTCTTCCTTTGCCTATTGATTCATGCCGTTTCTCCTTATCTATTGAAACGGTTAATTTCCTCACCGGAGATTTATCAGGCGGTAGTCCGCTATTTGGATTGGCGCAGCTTCGGGCTGTTATTCTCATTTCCTTTCCTAGCTATCCGGTCTTTCTTTGTTGGAATAACACACACGAAAGCCTTATCGTGGTCGGCTGTTACTGCGGTGACGATTAATATCCCGCTGAACTACTTCCTGATTTTTACACTGGAATTAGATATTTCGGGAGCAGCCATCGCTTCTTCTTTAGCCGAAATGGGATCTTTGATTGTACTTTGTATCTACACAGGAGTGAAGATTGACAAAGACAAATACGGATTGAAACCCGTGTATGATGGACGGTTACTCGTCAAAGTCCTGAATCTGTCTGTGTGGAGTATGCTCCATGCTTTTATCAGCGTAGCCCCTTGGTTTCTATTTTTCGTGGCAATCGAACATGTAGGGAAAACGGAGTTAGCTATTTCCAATATCACCCGAAGCGTATCGGCTCTCTTTTTTGTCGTTGCCAATTCCTTTGCTGTCACTACAGGTTCATTAGTGAGCAATGCTATTGGAGCCGGAGCGAGAAACGAGCTTTTCCCGATCTGTCACAAGATTCTGAGATTAGGCTATGCTGTTGGCTTCCCATTGGTAGTAGTTGCTTTGCTCTGTAATCATTGGATCGTGGGCTTTTATACAGATAGTGCACTATTGGTAGAATTAGCATTTGCTCCTTTCGTGGTGATGCTACTGAATTACACGTTTGCACTACCCGGTTATGTATATCTTAATGCGGTTGGGGGAACGGGAAAAACCAAAATTACCTTTCTGTTTCAGGTGACAACCACCTGTGTGTATTTAGTATATCTCTACTGGTTGAGCTTCTGTATAGATGCATCTTTATCCCTCTACTTGACGGCAGAATATCTGTTTGTGATCCTGCTGGCACTACAATCTATTATTTATCTGAAAAGTAAACACTATTAAAATGAATCAAGTTATGATGACAAAAATATATCCACGCACCGGAGATAAGCAAACAGTCTATCTGAATGCCGTGATTAATGATACACAAATAGAGGTAGGCGATTATACTATTTACAATGATTTTGTAGCTGATCCCTTGCTATTTGAAAAGAACAATGTGCTTTATCATTATCCCATCCACCGGGAGAAGTTAATCATTGGCAAGTTCTGTTCTATTGCCTGTGGCACAAAGTTTCTGTTTAATTGCGCCAATCACACATTGAAATCTCTGTCTACCTATACCTTTCCTCTATTCTATGAAGAGTGGGAATTGAAGAAATCAAATATTACTACTGCATGGGATAATAAAGGCGATATTGTGATCGGCAATGACGTATGGATCGGCTACGAAGCTGTGATTATGGCGGGCGTTCATATTGGTGACGGAGCGATTATTGCCGCACGTGCTGTAGTGACCAAAGATGTCCCGCCTTATACGATTGTGGGCGGCACTCCTGCCAAAGAAATACGAAAACGCTTTGATGCAGAGGTGATCCAGCAACTGCTAAAGCTGAAATGGTGGGATTGGTCTGCTGATAAGATACGCAAGTGTTTGCCATATATTGCAGAGAGAAAAATGGATGAATTATTTACCATAAAGAAAGATAGATTATAAACTGTATAAAGGAATAATTGATGAGATTCGATACAAGTCGCAGTTCTTCTGTATAGCTACATTTCGCTATTTTAGAACTCATGCCAGTGAATTATATTTGTAAGAAGCAGGAATTTGAAGTTCACCATTTCTGGAATTGCGACCAATAAGGCTGAATACCCCTTGAATCATTCTGATTAGCAGAGGAACTACAAACAAAACAAGAAATCATTCAGCATACAAAGCTAATGCTTTGATATATATAATTTATTCACAATTAAATTTTATGCCTATGAATGATTTATTGAGAACGAGGTTTTTCATCTTACTGGCTGATACCTCACAAGAAGTTATTAACACAGAAATGCAAGATGCTTATGAAGATTTTGTGAAGCAAATAGTAACGATTAGCAATTCGGAAGATTACGCTCATATCTTCCGGATGCTGAATCTCACCCGTATTGAGATAGCCCCTTCAAAGGGGTTGTATCAGGATGGGCAGGGGGAAAAATGCGCTTAAAAATCTATACATTCACAAAGCACTATCCCTAATTGATGCAGAATTGGAATTACTCAACCTGAAAATCAAACATCCTGAACAATTTAATTTACCCGTTCATGCAGAGTTCAAATCAGACCTGTATGTAATTCCTAAATCAAAAGACTTGGGAATTATTGGTGTTGCTGAAATTGTGCTTGGGCTGTTTCTTCAAGGCGAGATTACCGGAAAGAATGGAAAGCCCGTTTCAGAGGCTTGTCTAGCCCGTGGCTTTGAGCAACTTTTCAATCTTAAATTCGGTTGCATCTATGATAAAGTTGATGAGATATTTAATCGGAAGACGTGTAACCTTACTAAAACATTAGATGCTTTGCGAAATGCTATTGCCAAAGAAGACCGTAAACGCAAGAATAAATAAAGATTAGAAAAGATGATTCTGCAAGTTGTTTATTTATAGTAATTTATAAACCATTTTTCGGGGAGTAGGTAACTACTCCTCTTTTTCTGCAACCTTGTTTTGCTGAACTTTGCTTCATCAATCGATTGATAATAATGATGTTGAATTTAAAATTGAAGCAAAATGTATATAGACAACGAAAACTTCGAGAAGTGGATGGATAAGCTATCCAAGAAACTCACCGAAATCGGGCAAGACTTGAAATCTCTTATCAATACCAATACTGTATTCGATGAAAATGAGAAGTTATTGGATAATCAGGATTTAGCTTTTCTACTAAAAGCATCTTTCAGAACTCTACAACGCTATCGGGCAAAAGGTGTACTTCCCTACTTTACTATCGGACGGAAAACATATTATAGAGCCAGCGATATTCGGGCTTTTGTCCGTGAGTATGCCGATTCTCAAACCTATAAACAGTTTGAAAAAGCCAATCAGTTAGCTAACCAGCCCTGATAGCAAAAAGTAGCAGAGGAAAGAAGCCTGTGTTCAAGCTATTCCTCTGTGCCACCACCCCGATTTAGCACAAACTGCCTCACCTATCGGTTCAGCCCGCTTCGCTAAATCGAGCAAGAGGGAACTGGACAAGTCCTGTTCTTCCCTCTTGCTCTGCGAGGCAAAGCCTTCGGCTTTAGCGTGTTACAAGAACACGCTGTAATGACACCTATAATAAACATTTTCTTTGTAACGCTTATTATCAGGTATTTATCTATTCATATTTCTATAAAAAAGTAATTACCATGCCAAGCAGCAGTCGAAAAACGATATTCACTACCATTTCCATAGACAAGGAAACGGCAGCTTTGGTAGAGAAGATATGCAAACGCTATTCACTGAAAAAGAGTGAAGTTGTAAAGTTGGCGTTCGGGTATATAGATAAGGCGCATATCAACCCATCCGAAACACCTGAATCCGTAAAATCAGAACTGGCGAAAATAAATAAGAGACAGGATGATACCATCCGCTTCATTCGTCACTATGAGGAAGAACAACTGAATCCGATGATACGAGCTACAAATTCTATCGCTTTGCGCTTCGATGCTATCGGCAAAACCTTAGAAACTCTCATTCTCTCTCAATTAGAAGCCAGTCAGGAGAGACAAACAGCCGTACTCAAAAAGTTAAGTGAACAGTTCTGTAATCATGCCGATGTGATAAACAACCAGTCAAAACAGATAAACGCACTCTACCAGATACACCAACGGGATTATAAAAAGTTGTTTCACCTAATACAACTCTATTCGAAACTTTCTGCTTGTGGTGTGATGGATAGCAAAAGGAAAGATAACCTAAAAGCAGAGATTACAAACCTGATAAATATATAGGCTTATGCACATAGACTTTGCACCACCTTCCAACGGCACATATAATAACGCTGGTAGTAGCCGACAACTAGCTAATTATTTAGAACATGAAGATTTTGAGCGGATGGAAAAGGGTATCTATACCGAAGGCTTTTTCAATCTGACAAATGATAATATCTATAAATCAAAGCTCATAAAAGATATAGATAGTAATATCGGGCAACTCCTAAAAACCGATGCTAAGTTTTATGCTATTCATGTTAGTCCATCGGAAAAAGAACTTCAAGTAATGGGTAACACAGAACAGGAACGAGCCGAAGCAATGAAACGTTATATTCGTGAAGTGTTTATTCCTGAATATGCTAATAACTTCAACAAAGGACTATCCGCTTCGGATATAAAGTTTTACGGTAAAATCCATTTTGACCGTAACCGTTCCGATAATGAATTAAACATGCACTGTCATTTGATAGTGAGCCGGAAAGACCAAGCCAATAAAAAGAAGTTGTCACCGCTAACCAACCACAAGAATACTAAGAAAGGAACGATTAAAGGTGGTTTTGACAGAAAGAATCTATTCCTGCAAGTAGAACAGGGATTTGATAAAGTATTCGACTACAATCGCCAACAAACAGAATCATTCAACTATCACAACACGATGAAGAACGGTTCTATACTTGAACAACTTGAATTACAAGAACAAAAAATTGTTGGTAGAAAGACTATTGATGTGCAAACAAATGAAAATGTAAAAACAACCTCAAATATTTCAATACAACAGCAAATCAGTATATCAGTAAACCAATCCACCAATAATTCAGTAAATCAATCAAGCGATAGAGACGCTTTGTCTTTTTTGTTTCCGATACTCCCATCTGTAACTGACTTTAATCCAAGGGATAAACAACAGCAACTGAGACACAAGAAAAAAAAGAACCAAAACTAGGACTAAGTTGAAATATTCTATTTTACATCCCATAAAACATATAAGCAAATATACATCTCAGTAATAAAGCGTTAACACCAAAGACTATGAGTTTTACAGAAAATCTCTACATCTACTCTTTAGAGTGTATTTCTCGCAAAAGTGTAGTCCTATTTATTCCCTATATGAAAGAGGTGTTTAACAGATATAAAAGAAAAATTGTCTAAAAGAATTTTGTAAACAAAAATACATGCGAACCGTTTATGCATTGTGTTGTGTCTGTATTGTCTATTATTCAGTGCATTATAAGTAAATTGTATTAGGTAAATATATGGTCCTTGTATAAAATCACTATCTTTGTACTTCATAAGATAATTGCAGTGATAGCCATTCGCTGTAGTTTTTCTATTGTTTAATAAGAAAAAATGTTTTAGATTATAGCATTATACAGGAAATGAGTGAAGAGAATAAAGTCCCTGCCCGTGGCGAAAGAGCTGCAATAGGAGGTTATTTGCCTCAATTTGATGAATTTGCATGGTTTGTCTATTTAAACTTGATTAATCGAGAACTTGAATGGATTAGAATAGCAGATCATAAAGCGGGGAAGTTAGATGATATCCAATACTCCACTCATTCTGAAATTCATGCTTATCAAGTAAAATGGACTATTGACGAAGCAAACATATCATTTGCAAACTTTATAGAATTATTTCCTCTGATTGCTTCAAGTTGGAAGACTTTAAAGACGGATAATCCGACAAAAAAGATTACTCCTCACCTAATTACAAATAAGTCAGCATCATCTCATGATAACATAAAAGAAAACGAAACAAAGATTGGTTCGTTTTATGACTTCATTTCCGAAGTATGGAAGAAACTCAAATCAAAACAAACAATTGCTGAAAGGTGGAATCCTATAATTGATAATCTAAAAAAAGTATCAACCTTGAACGATTCTGAATTTCATGAATTTATTTATTGTTTTGATTTTCAACCGAACTACAAACAGAAGAAGTTTAGCGTTGATAATTTTAAATATTCTAAGGAAAAAGAAGACCTTCAGCAAATCAGTAGGTTCATAGTTGAACAGGTAGCCAATCCTAATAGAGTGGTAGAGTTTAGCCGTCAGGAAATTATTCAAAAGTTAGGATGGACTGACAGATTTAGAACTAGTTTTAACCATGAGTTAATTGTTGATAGACAAAAATATCAGCCAATACAGTCAACAATTGATCTGTTAAACACTAAATTAACCGAGCATAAAAATGGATATTTGTTCTTAGTTGGGGGGCCTGATTCTGGTAAATCTACATTATTGAACCAATGGTCAAAAGGCTTGAAGCTGCGAGTTGTGAAGTATTATGCATTTGATTTCGTAAATCCATCTTCACATTTAAACTTTTATGAAAGAGGAAATGCTACCTATCTATTTTTTGACCTCGTTTTTCAATTGAAAGATGCTGGCATTTATAAAAGGGAGGTTCTACCTTATAAGGATATTGTTTTTCTGAAAGAAGTATTTGCAGAACAACTCAAGGCTATAGGAGAAGATTACCTTAGAAATGGACAGCCTACTATAATTATTATTGATGGTCTAGACCATGTGCCTAGAGAGTACAAATCAGTAACAAACAGCTTTTTAAGAGAGCTTCCTTTGCCATCATCTCTACCGGAAGGCGTTTTTATTGTCTTAGGCAGCCAAACTTATGAGCTTGAAGACCTCCCACAGGAGGTTAAAGGTGAATTCCAAAGAGAAAACAGGACTATTGCAATAGATCCTCTCAAGAAAGAAGAAGTATATAAATATCTTGACACCTTTGACACTTCTGTTCAACTTGCAAATTCACAAAAATTAAAAATCTTTGAGAAATCACAAGGACATCCTCTGTATTTGTCTTATTTAGTTGAAAAGGTCATCAAATCTAATTCTATTGACCAAACAATTGAATTATTTGATGCAATAGAAGGGAATATTGATAATTATTACAAAAAAATCTGGTCGCCAATTCAACAAGATACGAAATTAGTGCAATTATTGGGTCTAATTGCAAGAATCAATGGAATTATAAGCCTTCATTTCGTCAAAGAATGGGGATTTGAATATGACGTTCATAAAGCATTTAATGAAAAAGCAAGAATTCTGTTTAATGAAAATGATAAAAATTTGACATTTTTCCACAACTCATTCAGGCAGTTTCTTTTATACCAAACATCTTTTGATTATTTGATAAATGATTTTGATTCTAAAAGAAACCAAGACTACCATAGTCAACTTGCCGAATTTTACAAGAAATCAAGTATTGAAAAATCATGGAAGCAGAATTTTCACTTATATCAGGCACAGAAATATGAAGAATTTATTTTGGAAGTTACACCTGATAGTTTTACAGAACAATTATTGAATTTCAGGCCGGCAGATGAAATAAAAAAAGATTGTAAATTAGGCATTGAAATTGCTAGGCAGACTAAAAATATCAATATCCTTGTTCGATATTTATTATCACTGGCAGAAATTGAAAAAAGATTGTTCAATATCGATCCTGCTTCGCTTACAGAAGAATTACTAATTCTAAATAAATTTGAAATAGCGAGTGGTTATTTGAGAACAGGAAATATTCTCCATTGTAATGAAGCATATGCACTTAAAGCATCTCGTTTGTTTATTGAAAACGGGTATAGATCTGAAGGAACTGCCTTATTCAATTTAGCATATCCAGAAATTGTAACTGACACTGGTATTACAATTGATGATGAAATGCACAGATATGATGAAACAAAAGATGCGTTAGAAGAGTGGGTTTATACTGCGCCATATTTTGAAACAACTGAAAGCATTCTTTCTAAGGTTGAAAATATAAAATTCTCTGAACGTGTAGTTAAAAATAGGTGTGATGAAAAAGAGTCTGATTTATCTTTAATACTTCTTACTCATCTTGCTTATAGTTTAGCAGATCAAAATAAGTGGCATGACTTCGAGTTGATTTTAAAAAGAATAGATACTTCTACACCAAAAGAAAGAGATACATTGTTTCAGATTCTCCAATATGCTATTGAACAATGCTTAGATTTAGCAGATAGTAGTCGTGCAACAGAATATTTGTCTTTATTAAGAACATATTTTCCGAAAGAGAAGGTAACCCCGATAGGTAAAATATATATTGCGGAGTTGATATATAAAGTCACTCAAGATATTGATGAAACAGGTGATTGGATAGAAGGTGTTAATATCTCTCCTAATGCTGAACGAGTTGATTTAGATTATAAAGATTCATTAGATCCCTTTTTGCCTCTTATAAAGCTCAATAAATTGCAGAATCTATGTGGCAATGGAATTTCTATTACAACAGCGGTTCCATCAGTAAAAAGAGGAAGTGACGAAGAAATTTTAGTTGAATTTGAAAGAATGTTATGTCTTACAACTCAAGTTTTAACAGATGGAATTCTTCAAACACCAGTGGCTTTAACTAAAGATATTACAAAACGGGTTTTTCCAATAGTTAGATTTTATTATAAAGAAATTTCTCATAGAAATAGATATTGGTATAAACTTAAAGAGTCTAAAGGATCCTATTTTGACTATCTTATTTATGCCGTTTCTAAGTGTAGTCCCCAATGCCTAGAAAATTTAGGAAACTATCTGTTTCAGGAATTTGAGAATTCTCCAAAATATTGGGGATCCAGTTTAAAAAGGAAAATCATAGTGTCGCTTTTAGAAAATGGTTTTAATCAAGAAATAGCACAAAAACAATTGATAAAATTGGAAGAATCTATGTTTGTTGGTCACGATATTGATGGGCGTATCAATGAATGTTTAGCACATTCAAATGCATGGCTCAAAATAGGAAAGTTCATTGAAGGTGAAAAATGGCTCAAACAAGCAATTCAAGAATCTATAGGAATAGGTTATAGCAAAGATTATCAATTTAGTTCATGGATTAAATGGCTTAAAATAACCATTCTGAAAAATCCAGAAGACGCAACAAAAAGAATTAAATGGTTTTTATCTCATTTAAACCATATAAAAGAAACCACAGAGGGAAAAGCTTATTGGGATGCATCCGAAGAATTATTGGAAGTAGCATATGAACATAATCATAATGATGGTTTTGAACAAACCGTTTGGCAATTGGAACATAATTTGATTGATTTCAATGAAGCTATGTCCCTTTTTATAAAATTCTTTGTTGAACGAACTAAAAGTCAAGATGAGTTTGTTAGTATTGTTCAACTGTACACGCATTTATACTTGCTTTTATCAGAATCAACCGACTTGTCTTTACTTCAGACTATTTTATCAAAAGGGCATAAAATATTAGAAAGAAAGTTTTTCGTGAATCAGGTATTGGCAATTATTTCCGCTATTAATATTAAGGCGTATGAAATTAATCGACATTATTTACTTTCTGAAATCAATAATTTTTTCTTGTCATCTGGAATGAAAATAGAAAATTATCTTCCGGACTTTCGAATACCAGAAAAAAAAGAAAGAACCGGATCGTCAGAGTCATCTAATATTTTAGAATTAAAAACAAATAATGAAAGCCTTCATGAAAGTGAAGTATTGAAACGGAGTGTAAATTATGACGATTTGAAAAATTTTGTTCAAGATGAAGATGTGAGATCGTATTTCAATTGGTCAAACGTATTGGAGAATATAACCCCTCTACTTTCCACTTCCCAAATTGAAGAGATTGCTAATATATCCCAAATAAGACGGAGAGAGTCCGATTTTTATGCCAAGCTAAGTATAGCAGCTTTTGAGAAAGGTGATGTTGAATTAGCAGAGAAATTAGCCAATAAAAGTCTTGAATCATCAAGTGAGTCTGGATGGATTAAATATATGGATGGCGGAACTAGAATAACAGCTTTTAATGCTTTGAGAAGGATAAATTCAGAGCTGTCTTCAGAAAAAGCATTTGAAGTTTTTTCTCATGATATTGCAAGTACAAATTATCCTAGTACATATATCACTCATCTTGATGAAATAATTCCCTTATTAGTCAAAACGTATAATGAGGAAGAAATTTGGTTTGAAATTTTTGGTTATTTGCAAAGGGTAATGGCTAATAGTAATCCAACAGAAGATTTGCCAGTGCTTTCATCTATCAATCAGCCTATAATAGAGACTTTGGTGGACTATTTGATGTATTTGTTAAAATCCCCTGTGGTCATCGTAAAAGAACAGTCGACTATATTATTCACAAAATACATTGATCAGGGAAATAGCTACGCTTTTAATCAATTAATAGAAAAAAAGCTAGATGATTACCTATCTATGGATGTTATAATGGCATTGTTTGAGTTAAAATCGATAAAGGTTAATGATCTTCTTCCTCGAATTAAAGAATTTGCAATATCAAAAGACTATCAATTGAGAGATAATGCAAGTCAGATTCTTGCAATAAAAGGAGAAGAAATCCCTATTCCTCCAATAATTGATTTACCTCAAATATATTCTTTGCATATTCCTGAAACTAAAAAGCCAGATTTCAATAAGCCAATTGATCCATATTTTCCGGATATTGACATTAATGATCCACTAGACCTAATCAGGCCCTTTGAATACTACATAAATATTTTATATCAAGAATCTGGCATCGATGAATCTAATTTAATCTATAGGACTTGTTCTATTATGAAACAAATTGGAAATAAAGAAGAATGGACTGTTGATTATGAAAAGAAGCTAAGATACCATTTAGAAGAAGTTAACTTAAAGTATTCTTATCCAAGACCAAGAGTTATTGCGGCACAAAGAGCTATTATGTGTGTTGTTAATGAGTTAATAGATTCCGGCATTATTGATGATATAAGAATTCGAGGTGCTTTCAGGTCACATGATTATACAGTCCCCCTTTTTGGTGAGACTGTTAAGCCTTCATTTATCCCAAGAATTGAAGAAAAAGAATTTGGAGGTGTAAATAATGATTGGTTGGATAGGATTGCTGAATCATCTAGATTAGCTGAACCTTTATTGGATTACGGAAAAGATTTCAAGATTATAGCAGAATATACAATGATCAAGAATCTAGATTGGGGGGCACCTACAGAAGAATACATGTCACAAATTGCTGTTAGCGATAAATTGGATGAAGAAAACTACTACATTTTTGGTGCTGTTTTTCATCAGTTGAGTAAGGATTACCATTATTTGAGAGGTGGAGGACATTTCATTGTAGTTATTAGAGATCATCGATTTAATCAATTCGAATTAAAATCTAGATGGATTGCTATAAACCCCGTCTTAGCCAGATATTTAGGATGGAAGCCAGAATCAAATAAATTATTTGCATGGAAAAATTCCAAAGGAAGCTTAATGGCAGAGTCTATTTATTGGTCAAATGGAAACATTCATATGGATCCACGCAAAGATGGAGAAGTTGGAGAAGGTTGGTTTGTCATTGTTTCAAAGGAGGGATTGGATCAAATTAAATTAGTTGAAAAGAACTTGTTTATACAAAAGAAGTTGACACGATCCAAATATGATGAATCTGTGAAACATGAGAACAAAATATTTAATGTTATAAGTATATAATTACGCCACACATCACTATTCTATATGAAGCGGTGGAGATTTCCCAATAAAGAATATAGACAATTATTTGTTAGTAGTAAGATGCAAAATATTTACTTTCTGATAGTAGTTAATGCATATTGATAATTTTGTAGACTTAAAGAAAAGTCTTATCTTTGCTGTTAGTATTCTCCATGAGCAAACTACTGCAAAAGCACATAGCAAATTAGTGGGATAATTCATGGGATATGCTTGAAACTAAAAATATAAAGTTTTAAATATCAGCGTAGTAACTCTCTTAGGAGAATCCCAGGCGGATCACATAAGAACAAAGCCAAACGGTGACAAAAAAGAGACAAGTCCTACAATATCAACGTATTGTAGGACTTTTTTTATGTTTCAGTCTTGCCTGAAAGACAAAAAAGGGGCACGAAAAGTCACACTTTACGTACCCCCTTCCCCCCAAAAACGATTAGGGGGTACGATTGTCGGAAAATGGCTTACTTTTAACGTGATTCCCTCATACTCTATTTAACTCATTTACAGTGATTAAAATTAGTTTTGTATCCCCCAAAAGTGAGATTATGAAAAATAAGGGCTCTTCTTCAAATTTTAGTTCTGCTTTCATTATTTCCTTTAGTTTATTTTTTTGTTGTTACATCATAGATTGCAAATAATAACAGGTGAAATAAAAAAAGAATCATCCACAACAGCCACATGGGAATCGCATCCCTCCATATACTTTGTCGGTAGTGATGCTTGATGGCCATCACACTGTCTTTTTTGTATCTCAACAAGCACCACAAATTGGGCGGAAGTGCTATTGCAACAAATATTGGAAAAAAAAATTACGATCTCCACTATCGGATGAAGATTTTCTATTAAATTTATTTTTTCCAAGATATCCCCAAGATATCCGTATAGTGAGGAGTACAAAAAGGTAGGAGCGGCAAGAAAACAAAACCTATCCAATACAATGTTATTAACTGATTTCCAGAACTTCTTATATATCTCTTATTATATCGCTCTCCCTGATAATAAAGGTAGTCGATAAAGTTGTACCTGTATTTTTGTGTTTGCTGGATTATCCGGTTACGTTCAAAATAATTATCTTTTTTTATGCCTTTCTTCATTTATACAAAACTCCTGATATTTTGATAAGGAACAACATTCACTACCAGCAGGCTACATTAGTTACCATTCGATTTTTGTCCACGGGCTTTTCTCATTTTTCAGTAAATCCTCTGCCATATACATCATGCCTGAATTGGATGCGCTTTTACCTCCCCATAGGGCACGCCCGATGACGTAGCTCATAGCAAAGTCATGCCATGAGGAAAAACGGCTGTGCACCATTTCGTAAGCGTGATTTATGTAATGCCACGCTTCGTCTTCAGAGATATACTTCATGTCATAGCAAGCACGTGCCATGAAGTTAAGACGTCCGGCATCCCAACCCGTTACACCGTAGCGCAGTAGGTCTTCCCGACAAGTGATAGTACCACACCCCAGCAATTCATCGTAGCAATCTTCGAGATTATGCAATTGTTCCACGGCTTTGTCATAATCCTCCTGACTATCCATGTGTTGCTGGAAAATCCGGTCTTTCGCCTCCTCGTCATCCAACAGAAAAGCTTGATAAACATGGGGGAAGTAATAAGCAAATCCCTTTTTTCCGAGGTATTCCAAAGTCTGCTTAGCATCTTGGGCATTACAGATGCCCCACCAATCGGCAAGAATGGTGGGAAGCTTATCCTTGATGTCCAGTGTCAGGGAGTTAAGATAGGCTCCCTGCTGCAAGGCATAAAGTGAACCTACGGACAGCTTCTTGTACTCCGCTTCCGTCAAGTGAGAACGGGGATTGATGCGTATGCCCTGAAAAAGACGAATAAACTTGCGTACGGCAGGCCATACGTGACGATAAAGATAGTAAACGATGATGATTGGAGTTACTATCCAAAGCATCCAATTAAAGTCAGTCATAAATATGTTTATTGGTGGTTTGTTATTACCGTAAAAAATTTTTGCGGATGTTATTTAATACACATGCCTATTAACTTTTAGGGCTGTTTTCACTCCTCCTCTTCTTTCTTTTTCGACAGCCCCAAAAGATTGAATATAAAATCTTTCAGATAACTCACCACACCGATAACCACTAATGCGGCAATACCGTAGAAAAGGATGCTACCACCCCATTGATCCCAAAATGTAGGCTTGGGGATAAGAGTGTCCAATTCTTCTACGTTCAAGTCCCTACAAATAACTTCTGCATATTCGTCCGAAATGTCGTAATAAGTATCAGGCTTGGACTCAGAGAATAGTACAAGGGTACGTTTGCCATCTTCTTCGATATAGCCTAAGTCTAAATGACTGCCCTCATCTGTTTTATAATAGGAACTGTCCGGAAGAGTGACTACTTTCGGGATGCTGTTGTCCACAGGGATTGTAAACCTCACCCGTCGTGCTTCAACACTGCTTGCAAAAAAACAGGTAATTACCGTTAAAATAAACAAGAACTTTTTCATAATCATTCAAAATATAAAAAATTAGTAGTTGGCTTTTAGGTATTAGTCTGCCAAGACATTACATCATTAATTTGATGACGCGCCAAAGATATGAAACATTTTTTATAAAGTAAACGACCGTTCTCTTTTTAACTTTTTTTGCACTAGCTGTACGGATATAAAGAGGCCCATGCAGCTACAAACAATAATCCCCCGTTAGACGTTATCCCACTTCATTATAAACTTATCTTATTCCTTTTAATTCTTCTTTCATTCTTCCTTTTAGATGAAAATAAGCCAGCACGCCAAGAGCGTTGAATAATGCGGTTTCATCTTGATTATGCCCTAACGCATTATAGAATTTTGCAACATTCCGATAAGCCAGAATTAGAAAGATTAAATAAACAACAGCCAAAATCCCTCCACTAAATACAAGCGTACAAATGCCTATCAATGAATTTCTATTGTATGCTTTATACTGTTTTTCAGCTTCATCATAATCATAGTTTGTCAAATAACCAAATTGTTGCAAATCTTCTCTGCTCCATCCTCTCTCTCCCAATAAGTTGATAGCATAATCACGAAGCTCATCATCATAACCATAGCGCTTATAATTTTTCACTACGTCTATCAACTTATCATTATCAAATCTATTAAGAATGTCAATATCTCTCATACAACTTCGTTTTATTGTTTATAATGGTCAGAAAGGAGCATCGTCACGTTGTTACTAACTTATTTACAAATCTTAATCCAGTGAATAAACACCCAATCCCAATAAACGGATAGATAATACCGCATAAGACTGCAAGCATATTCAATCCTCGTTCATCTCCTGCGAAGCCGTCCAAACTGACTGCTTGCAATAACAGATTGGTTATTTGCCAATCCAATAGATGTTGGTCTAAACAGATAAAGACAAGCCACAAAAGAATAGAGCAACATTCCAAACCAAACAATAACATTATAGCTTTGGGCTGACGGAAATATAGCTTATAGACCTTGTAAATTACCAGCATATCTATAACCATAAGCATACCTAAAAAACTATCTTCCATAATACCATATATTCCGAATAGTCGCCCGAAACCTAAGCCACCAAAAAAGAATGTTATCACTATCAGTAAAAGGCTGACAGCAGTCAATGATAGTATAGACTGGACTGTTTTATTCATCGCACGATTGTTAGTAATGGTTCAGCAGGGAACGGCTTGCCGTTATCTTGCGTTATTAGTGATATTGTTACCTATATTCAATTTCCATATTATTATCTTTGTTATGCTCGCTGTTAGCAAGCATTGTCCAAAAGTAAAAATTCCCACAAAATAGAAAGACATAATGAAAATGCTAAAAAGATAGCTTAATACTTCCCACAGAGTTATAGCTTCTGTACTTATCACATGAACCCCACAACAAGATAAAAAGATAATTGGAATACTGCAACCAATAGTTAAGCCTGCATGAAACAAAAATGCAGTAAGCAAGCCACACATTAAATACTTTACATAAGAAAAAGGGTGTACCCAATGCCATGCAAACCAGCTTGCAAACAGCGCCGAACAGCTCACACATATATAAGAGCCTACAACTCCCAAAAGATGCTTATAAGTATCGATTGGAAATGCTATACTCATAAACACCCATGCAGTCAGCATTGTTAAACTTACATATATAATTTTTGCTATATCCATATATCATACAATTATCACTAATGGTTAGAAAGGATCATCGTTTAGGTGGTAACTTTCGTTGTTATTGATGAATTTTATTTCATTCTTATTTCTTTCAAGTTTATAAACGTCAATTTCTCCACCGATATATTTGATATCGTCTTTATCTCTCACAGTAACAGGCTTTAATATTTCCTCTTGTGTTTCAACATATACAATACGGGGGAACGTTAAATTGCCACTAATGAATAATCGTGTGTCTATGTTATCTTTTACATAGCGATAAGAGATAGACAAATAATCTGTTTGCTGATTACCGGAAACAAATATTATTTCTTTCTTCAACTCTCCGTTTGCACAACTAACAGCTTTCATTACCACTAAAGGATATGCCGCCGCTATTTGGCTTGTTCCTGAAAGCAGGTAATATCTTTTATTCAATGCCTGAATGGAATAAATTGTATCATAACATATTCCCATATCATTATCCTCGTTTATATCGAAGAAATACAAGTGTTCTTTATCCTTATATTGAATATAAGAAGCAAACAATGGCATCGAACCACCGAAATAAGTATTTCGGGAAAATACCCTCATATCCTCGTCTACTGATACTGCCATAGTAAATTGCCGTTCTTTTTTCCTCAATTCTATAAAATCGTATTTCATTTCTTTATCGACTGCACAAAGTTCTCCCAGCAGGATAGAGAATCTATGTTGTAAAGAATCGCAGTAATTATCATCTGTATAGGAATAATTTTGCCGTAGTATAGATAGTGTATCTTGAATAAAACAAAGCTGTTTTTCCAAAGCAAACAAGTTATTGTCGCTTTGTGCCATTGTCGTTTTCATTGCCCAAAAAC
>ERZ840407.861-NODE-861-length-16573-cov-9.640211_pt1 | contig 16573 bp, 15 predicted proteins | sample MGYA00519877_ERZ840407 | MGnify/ENA primary metagenome ERZ840407 (study PRJEB31850, sample SAMEA3708875) | human gut metagenome | biome: human gut; feature: human-associated habitat; material: faeces | place: China | collected 2014 ...
CGGCGGCACGGCTGAATATCCCCACCATCTTCTGCTCCGGCGGCCCCATGCTGGCCGGCACCCTGAACGACGGCCGCCGCACCTGCCTGTCCCACATGTTCGAGGCCGTGGGCGCTTACTACGCCGGAAAGCTGGACGAGGCCGGGGTAGAGGAGTATGAGAACGCCGCCTGTCCCACCTGCGGCTCCTGCTCGGGCATGTACACCGCCAATTCCATGAACTGCCTCACCGAGGCCATCGGCATGGCCCTGCGGGGCAACGGGACCATCCCCGCCGTCTATTCCGCCCGGCTGCGCCTGGCCAAGCACGCGGGCATGAAGATCATGGAGCTGGTGGAAAAGAACATCCGGCCCCGGGACATCATGACCCAGGCCGCCTTCCACAACGCCGAGACCATCGACATGGCCCTGGGCTGCTCCACCAACACCATGCTCCACCTGCCCGCCATCGCCCACGAGTGCGGCATCCAGCTGTCCTTTGACATGGCCAACGAGATCTCCGACCACACCCCCAACCTGTGCCACCTGGCCCCCGCGGGCAACACCTATATGGAGGACCTGGAGCGGGCCGGCGGCGTGTACGCCGTGATGGCCGAGCTGGCCAAGAAGGACCTGATCGACACCGGCCTGCTCACCTGCACGGGCAAGACCATCGCCGAAAATCTTCAGGGCGTGGTCAACCGTGACCCGGAGATCATCCGGCCCATCGACGACCCCTACACCAAGACCGGCGGCATCGCCGTACTCAAGGGCAACCTGGCCCCCGACGGCTGCGTGGTGAAGCAGTCCGCCGTGGCCCCGGAGATGATGGTCCACCAGGGCCCCGCCCGGGTGTTCAACAGCGAGGACGACGCCATCCAGGCCATCTATGACGGCAAGATCGTCGCCGGCGACGTGGTGGTCATCCGCTACGAGGGCCCCAAGGGCGGCCCCGGTATGCGGGAGATGCTCAACCCCACCTCTGCCCTGGCCGGCATGAAGCTGGATAAGACCGTGGCCCTCATCACCGATGGCCGCTTCTCCGGCGCAAGCCGCGGCGCTTCCATCGGTCACGTCAGCCCCGAAGCGGCTTCCGGCGGCCCCATTGGCCTCGTGGAGGAAGGGGACATCATCCACATCGACATCCCCAACGCCAGCATCACGCTGGAAGTCTCCGATGAGGTCCTGGCCGAGCGCAAGGCCAAGTACGTTGCCCCGGAGCCCAACATCAAAACGGGCTGGCTGAGCCGCTATGCCCGCAACGTTGCCAGTGCAAACCTCGGCGCTGTGATGAAGTAAAAGAAAAATAAAGCAAATGAAAACAGGAGCTGTGCCCGCCAAACGGGTGCAGCTCCTGTTTTTGTGCGCTTTGAAAATTTACTTTTGCAGGCTGTAGCGGAATGTATGCCCATCCTCGCCGTAGTGCTCGTTGCCCACCCAGAGGACCGTTTTGTCCGTCAGGTTGTAGACCGCGCTGTGGACGGTGAGGCTGTTGCTGTCATCGTTGTTCCAGGTGCGGCGGCCTACCTCGGCCAGCAGGGCCATGGCGGCGTCCTCGTCGGCTACGATGCCGTTTGTCTCACGCAGACGGTCAGCCAGATGCTCGTAGCGGTCCAGACCGCGCATCTGGTCGGGGGAGGTGTAGTAGTCCGGTGTTTTGATGAAGTTGGTCACCACCTGCCAGTCTGCGGAGTCCGAAAGGCTGTCGGTGTCGTTCCAGAGGACATTCAGGCGGCGCTGGGAGCCGTCGTTGTCGTGGTCGGCATCCGAGCCCACCCACTCCAGAATGGCGCTGCGGCCCGTGGAATCGGCCACCATGTAGTGGAACACACAGTTGGTGGAGTCGTGGAGATCGTATTGCTCCACCAGCGCTACGGCATCCTCCACCGAGTCGGCGTAATCCAGGATGAGCCGGAGCAGGGTGGTAGAGGTCAGGTCGGGTTTGTCGGTGTCGATGTCCGTGGAAGTGCCCTTGCCATCGCCCTGATAGGACATGAAGATGCCGCAGGCCACACCGGCGTCGTTGATGCCGTCCAGCGGGGCATAGGGAGCGGCCAGTGTCAGGAGCTTATGCCCCAGGCCCTCCACGTCTTTGTCCGGGTCCAGGCTGAGGAAGTGCAGGTCCACGGTGGAGTAGGAAGCATGGCGCCCCTTGCCGGGGTTGGTGTAGACGATGGCCGTATTGGTGGAAGAAAAATCATAGTTGCGGCCAAACACCCGGTCGCCCTCTGCCGTGTCCGCCGTAAAAGCGGAGCAGGAGATATCCGTGGTTTTGAGCTGCAGCGGAATGAGGCCCTTGGTGATGCGCTTCGTGACGAACGAGATGAGCTCAGAGTCATTCGACGCACCGCCCTGAGCGAGAAAATCATCGAAATAGTAGTCGCCGGAGACGGTCAGCTCGTAGACGGCACCGTCATGGTGGGCAGTGTCCCGGTCGGACAGCTTGCGGAACGAGCCCAGTGTGGCAAACTCGTTGTGCCACAGCGCGAACACGGTGCCTGCCAGCACCAGAATCAGTGCCACGACAGCCAGCGCGGCCGCCCGCAGACATTTCCGGATGCGGTTCTGTTTCATGAAAAACCTCCAAAGTTTGAGTAAATAAAATGCGATAAAGCACAGTTTACCACGACTTTGGTTGCTTTACAAGACGAATTGCACCGATCAGTTGGATCAATGATGCAAATAAAGAACCCCCTTGGAGTCGCACCTCCGAGGGGGTTCTTCATTTTGGTGAGCATACAGGAGACTGTGTGCATCATTTCTACTTTTATTATATGCGATTCCGGAAAAAGTCAAGCAGAGCGCGAAAACTTTACACTTGACGCAAGCTCACCCAAACAGCTTTTTGGTATTGTGCATATAAACGCTCAGTACTAATCCAACACAAATATACAGCATCAGGACCGAGGAACCGCCCGCCGAGTAGAACGGCAGGGTGACACCGATGACGGGGAGGACGCGGAGGTTCATGCCCACATTGACGGCGATCTGCGCCATGAGAGCACCGCCGATGCCGGCACAGATGAAGCTGCCCAGCATGTCCTCACTGCGGGCGCCGGTGGCAAAGGTCTTGCAGACCAGCGCAAACAGGATGCCCAGCACCACACAGCAGCCCACGAAGCCGGTGACGTTGCCGATCCAGCTGAAGACGAAATCGTTGTGGGCGTTGGGGACGCTGTAATAGCTGCCGCTGAAAATACCGTTGCCGAAGATGCCGCCGGAACCCAGCGCGATCTCCCCCCGCTGCTGCTGGTAGATGATGTTCTTCCAGACAGTCTCGCTGGGGGCCCAGCCCGTTTTGTTTTCAGGGTCGATGACGGCGAGGATGCGGTACCACTGGTAGCCCTTGCCGATCTTATCGCTGAAAAAGCCGAACGCCACGGCCACGGCAGCGGCCGCCGCCGAGATGGCCCCGATGATATATTTCCAGCTCAAGCCAGCGGAGAACATCATGCAGCAGGCGATGATGCCGTAGATGATGGCCGTGCCGTCGTCACCCTGGATGTGGATGATGAGGATGGGGACCAGCATGTGCAGCAGCAGCTTGCCCAGCTCCTTGGGCTCGTTGATCTTACCACGGACATTGTTCAGGTGCATGGCAAAGGTCAGGATAAAGCTGATCTTTGCCAGCTCGGTGGGCTGGAGGGTAAAGCCGCCCAGCTTGTACCAGGAGTAGTTGTCGGTGTCGCCTGCATTGTAGCCAATGGTCAGCGGGCCGACGGTCACATTGCGGATGAACAGGGTGGGGAGCACCATGCCCCAGGTGACGGCAACGTGGACTGGCCACACCTTGACGAGGCTCCGGTAATCGATGTTTGAGAGCAGAACTGCAACACACAGCCCAATGGCGGCCGCGCCTGCCTGCACCACGGCACGGCGGTAATCGCCTATGCCCACGATCTGCCCGGTAACATCGTCCAGAGCAAAGCCGCTGCCCTGCTTGGCGGCCCAGGAGGAGAGGGCCAGCACCGCAAAGCTGCTGCTCAGGATGCACAGAAGCAGGTAAGTTTTATCGGTACGCTTCCAATATCGTTGAATGCTTTCCAAAAAAGCACCGCCTTTCTCACAAAATGGTTTCCACGGACTGCTTTCGGGGAGCAAACTGCAAAAACCAGATACACAACTATTATACAGCAGGGGGCATTTCTGTGCAAGATGGCGCGGATTTTTCACACTCTGTGACAGCTTTGCAAAATCGGCGCGGAATGCTTGACAAAGCTTCCGGGACTCTCTAAAATGAGCATAGGGAAACGCGTCAAAAGGGCGGCAAACATTGGCGAAAGCGGATCGTGATGCCGTTCTCCGGGCGCGAAAGAGGGTACCGCCGCCCGGCGGCGCTCTCCTGGAGGATACAGAAAAGATGAAGCAGAAACATCATCGCATGTTGTGCGCGTTCTGCGCACTGGTGATACTGGTCAGCACGGTGTTCCCGACGGCTGCATTTGCGGAGCAGTCCGTGGACGCGGCAGCGGCAGAGCAGACGCTCACCCGGGCGGATGCAGCCGGGATGCAGCAGGCAGATGCCGCTGTTACGGCTCTGACCGAGAGTGAACAATATCAGGAAATGGACACCGACGCCCGGAAAGACGCGGCGCTGGCCCAGCTGGACACGCTGGCGGCCAAGGGCCTTGTGGAAAAGGACTCCATTTATACCGACGAAGAAAACGGGATGGTCAGTTTCCGGTACCCCTGCGGCGTGCTGGGCGGCATCCTGCTCACGGAACCCGAGGATGAGACGCTGGACGAGGAAAACGCCGAGACAGAGACTGCCTCTTCCGATCATGCCCTCTCGCTCCGGCTCCCGCCGGATCTGGGGGCTGAAATGCAGACGAGCCGGGCGGCCCTGCTCCGCCGCACCGAAAATCAGGCGGTGGAAAAGTTCGGCACGGCAGTTATTTACTACGCTTTTGACAACACCATCAACAGTTCCCGCTTCCCGTATTATTCCTATATGCAGGGCTTCTGGTCGGCGCTGGGGCTGGAGACCAAGATCAACATTCATGTCACCGTGGCCGACCTCAAGAAGATGGGCAACTATAATGTCGGCGTTCTGAGCGCCCATGGCTCCTATTACACTTACAGCTATGGCAAGTTCCTCAAACGCACCCGCACGGAGCCCATTATGCTGCTGACGGAAGAGTCCACCTTTGGCAAAGACCTCCGCTACGGCTTCGATCTGCTGGCCCACCGGGTCATCAAGGTCAACGGGATGTACTGCGTTACCTCGGATTTCTTCCGCAATGCTTATAAAGGCGGCAAGCTTTCCAACACCATCGTCTACTCCGAGACCTGTGAGTTCCTCGGCGTGGATGGCAGCGAGGACAACGCCATGGCGGATGCCCTCCTCTCCGGCGGGGCACAGGCGGTCATCGGCTACGTCAACAACGTCTACACCGTCTACTCCCGCAGTATGCTTTGGGACACCATCAATCACCTCATCATGGGGCAGAATGTTGGGCAGGCGCTGGAGCACGCCAAGGCGACTTATGGTGAGGATGACCTCATCTGGTACCATGCGCAGGGCGGCCGACGTCCCCATGCGGCGGCTTCCTATGCAGTGCTCTACGGCAACAGCCAGGCGGCGCTCCATGTACCGGAGAGCAACCGCAGCATGTTCAGCGCGGACCTTGCGGCCTGAGCGTTGCACTTTTTGCAAAAATATACTATACTAGGGGATGGCAGAAACCTGCCGTCCCCTTTTGTATGAGGTGTTATTTATGTCTGAATTCATTACCCACTCCCGGGCCGAGACCGTGGCCCTGGGCAGGCGGATGGCCGGAGTGCTCCAGCCGGGAGCGCTCATTGCCTATACGGGCGGCCTCGGTGCGGGCAAGACCGCGTTCACCGAGGGCCTGGCCGAGGGCCTTGGCTGCACCGACCCGGTCAGCAGCCCGACTTTTGCCATTGTGAACTACTACCGTGGGCCGCGCCCGCTGGCCCACTTTGACCTGTACCGCATCTCCACCGAGAACGATCTGTGCGCGGCAGGCTTTTACGATTATCTGGATCAGGGGGCCATCGTGGCGGCTGAGTGGAGCGAAAATTTCGCGGATCTGCTGGCCCTGGAAAACCCCATCCGGGTGGACATCCAGCGAGTGGATGAGAACACCCGCCGCATCACCATAGAGGGGGTAACGCTATGAACATTCTGGCCGTGGATACTGCGGGCAAGACCGCGGGGGTGGCCCTGCTGCAGGATGACCGCCTGCTGTACGAGTGCTATCTCGACGCGGGCATGACCCACAGCGAGACGATCCTGCCTCTGATCGACAACTGTCTCAAATTCTGCCATCTGACCTGCGCGGATATCGACGTCTACGGCGTCAATGCAGGCCCCGGCAGCTTTACCGGGTTGCGCATCGGTCTGGCCGCCGTCAAAGGGCTGGCGTTCCCTCGGGAGACGCTCTGCGCGCCGGTCTCGACCCTGGAAGCACTGGCGGCTGCTCACACTGGTGAGGGCACTGTGCTCTGTGCGCTGGATGCCCGCCGTGCCCAGGTGTACAGCGCCGCCTTTGACCTGGCGACCCATGAGCGGCTGATGGACGATGATGCCCGTGCCGTGGCTGATCTGGCCCAATTTGTAGAAAATTGCAAAAAGCCCCTGTTTTTTGTTGGTGATGGGGCTGCTCTGTGCTATAATAAGTACGGCGAAATTCCCGGTGTGCTGGCCGTGCCGCCCGCTTTGCGGGGAGGCCGTGCCGCCGCCGTGGCACTGGTGGCAAAGCAGATGGCCCGGCACGGGGAGACCGTGCTGCCCGAGGCTCTGCTGCCGGATTATCACCGCCTGAGCCAGGCCGAGCGCGAGCGCGCCGAGCGTCTGGCTGCAGAGGCGGAAGCATCCAAGACCAAAGAAGCAAAAAAGTGAGCAACAAAGGGAAAGGATTGATACCAATGGCAAAACCCATCGCACTGGCCGCCGACCACGGCGGATTTGAACTGAAAGAGGCCGTCAAGGTCCATCTGGAAGAGCTGGGGCTGGAGTATATCGACTACGGCACCCACAGCACCGCCAGCGTGGATTACCCGGATATGGCTCTGCCTGCCTGTGACGCTGTTGTCAAGGGGGAGTGCAGCAAGGCGCTGCTCTTCTGCGGCACCGGCGTGGGCATCAGCATGGCCGCCAACAAGGTCAAGGGCATCCGTGCCTGCTGCTGCTCCGACAGCTTCAGTGCTGAGTACACCCGCCGCCACAATGACGCCAACGCCCTGTGCATGGGCGGCCGTGTGGTTGGCCCCGGCCTTGCCTGCCAGCTGGTGGATATCTTCCTCAACACCGAGTTTGAGGGCGGCCGTCACGAGAAGCGCGTCGCCAAGCTGATGGCCATTGAAAATCGCTGATTCCACGCCCTCTCAGTCACCTGCGGTGACAGCTCCCCCAGAGGGCGAACAAAACAAGGATCCCATAACCTAATATAAAATAATAAGGAGCGTGTTGTTATGACCCCCATGATCGTTGAGCACCCCCTGCTGCAGCACAAGCTGAGCATTCTGCGCAACAAGCAGACCGGTACCAAGGAGTTCCGTGATCTGGTAGGCGAGATCGCCACCCTGCTGTGCTACGAGGCTACTCGTGACCTGCCTCTGGAAGAGGTGGAGATCGAAACCCCCATCACCATGGCAAAGACCAAGGTGCTGGCAGGCCGCAAGCTGGCTCTGGTGCCCATCCTCCGCGCTGGTATGGGTATGCTGGACGGTATGCTCACCCTGCTGCCCGCCGCCAAGGTCGGTTTTATTGGCCTGTACCGCGACGAGCAGACCCTGCAGCCTGTGGAGTATTTCTGCAAACTGCCTCAGGATATCGCGGAGCGTGACGTGCTGGTGCTGGACCCCATGCTGGCTACCGGCGGCAGCGCCATTGACGCCATCACCCAGATCAAGAAGCACGGCGCAAAGCGGATCAAGTTCATCGGCCTGATCGCCGCTCCGGAAGGCATCGAGGCCCTGCACAAGGCTCACCCCGATGTGGATATCTACCTGGGCGCCAAGGACGACCACCTGAATGAGAACGGCTACATCGTCCCCGGCCTGGGCGACGCTGGTGACCGTATCTACGGCACCAAGTAATTTCGCTTGCATGAAAAAACTCCTGCACCTCTGTGCAGGAGTTTTTTTCATGCTTATTTAACGCCCGCGTCCACCGCCGCCGCCATGGAAGCTGCCACCACCGGAGTGGAACGAGCCGCCGCCACCGGAACGGAAGCTGCCGCCCGAGCGTCCACCGCCCATACCGCCGAAGCTTCCGCCGCCCATTCCAGGGCCGCCGAATCCACCGCCCCGCGGAGGCCGGGGGCCTCTGGGGCCACGGGGGCCACGGGGACCATAGAAACCACCCGGACCGGGGCCGAAATCATCATACGGCGGGCGGCGGGGACCACGGCGGTGCCGCCAGCCAAACCAGCCGAACGGGCCCCAGTACCAGCCTGCAGAGTGGCCGAAAGGAACCACGAACATGAAGAACAGGGCAATGATGACGATGCCGTAGGCCAGGATGGTGAACAGGCCGTCCACGGCTGTCTCCCAGAAAGCGGGCTTTGCCACCGGGGCTTCGTAGTAATTGTCAGCATAATTGTAATTTCCACCAGCCACATTACTGGTTGTAGAACCGCTGAGGCTCACACCATAGATGTCCGCAATGGTGTTGGCCACGTTCCGGGCGCAGGTGGTCACGGCGCCATCGTAGTTCTGGGAGGCAAAGTCATCCTCCATGGTCTGGGCGATGGCACTGGCCTGGCTGGCCAGCGTTGTGTTGCGGAAGCCGTCGCCGTAGGTCAGGTAGTAGTCGCCGTCGGCGTACTCGGGGCTCTGCATCACCAGCAGGATGAGAACACCGTTGTTCTCAGAGCTGCTGCCCAGGCCCCAGGTGTTGGCGGCCTCCGCGGCGTAATCCTCCGTGGAGACGCTGCCCGTGTAATCCACGGTCAGCACGCCGATTTGGGCACCCTTGCAGCTGGCATCCAGCTGGGTGTTCAGATCCTGAATGGTCTGCACGGTGCTGCTGCTCAGGACATTGGCATCGTCCACAACGCATTGGTCTTTGGGCAGGTCTGGCAGGCTGGCCGGTGCCGCAAAGGCGGCCGGCACAAGGGCTGTCAGCCCTACAGTGGCCACCAGCACCAGAGCGCTGACGCGCCGGGCGAGGAATTTCATCGTTTTCATACGAAGGGCTCCACCTCCTTGATCCCGAACAGGCCTTTCAGCAGAGCTGCCGGAAAGCCGCTGGTATCATTCTGATAGGCCGTAACGGCCTGATTGTAATTGAGATTGCTGAGGATGGTCTGGGCACTGTTGAACTGGCCGTACTGGCCCTGTACCGCGCCCATCTTCATGGGGTCCGCGGCCCGCTCCTGGAGTTTTGCATAGAGCTGGTCGATGGCAGCGCCAAGTGCCTCGTTGGCCTGATAGAGGGCGTGCATCGTGCTGCCCTGATAGTAGGGCAGGGAGGTCAGATCCTGCTTGCTGCCATCGGCTTGCACCGCGTCCAGGCAGGCGGAGAAATCGTCCAGTGCCGTCTGCGCGGCCTGCACCTCGGTGCTGTCGGCCCCGAGAGTGCTGGTGCCCGTCGTGATGACATTGGCGGCGGTGTTCAGTCGGGTGAGCAGCTCTTCGTTGAGGGTATAGCCGTTGTCGGCGGCGACACCGTAGGGAAACCACTGGCTGGCGCTGTTGTATTTTGCCTTGAGTTTGGCTCCACCCAATCCGAAGAACGCGGCCAGCATCACGACGATGCTCAGCGCCAGTGCCGCGCCGCGATTGCGCAGGGCCGCGGGGAGCCTGTTCTCCAGCACTGCCAGCTTCTGCTGGGCAGGGGTCAGGTGCAGGGCATCCTCGTCCGCGCGCTTTGCCTCACGGTAGCTGCCGCTGTCAAAGCCGCGCGGGCCCTGGGTGCTGCTCTGCTTGGAAAAATCTGCGTTTGCCATTTCTGTTTAGCTCCGAATTTCCATCATCTTGGCGCGGAGCTCATCCTCAATGCGGGTCAGCTCCTGCTCGGCGGCGGCACGCTTTGCGCGGCCCTCGGTCTGGATCTTGTTCAGCTCGTCCAGCGTCTCGATAAGGCTCTTGTTGGTCTGCTGCAGGGTCTCGATGTCCACCACACCGCGCTGAGACTCTTTTGCCGTCTCAATGGTGCCCATCTTGAGGGCGTCAGCGTTCTTCTTGAGCAGCTCGTTGGTCATGTCGGTGACGGCACGCTCGGCCTGCATGGCCTGCTGGCTGTGGGCCAGGCCCAGGGCCAGCACCATCTGGTTCTTCCACAGGGGGATGGTGTTGACGATGGTGGACTGGATCTTTTCCGCCATCATGGAGTTGTTGTTCTGCAGCAGGCGGATCTGGGGGCCCATCTGCAGGCTGATGTTCCGGGTCAGTTCCAGGTCGTAGAGCTTTTTCTCAAACCGCTCGCACTGGTCGGACAGGTCGCGGGCGGCCTGGGCATCCTCCGGCAGGCCGGAAGCTTTGGCCTTGTCCATGGCCTGCTGCAGTTCCTTGGCACGCACGTCCGCCAGCTTCTTTTTGCCGGCCAGGATATACATGCTCAGCTCCTTGAAGTAGGCCATATTCAGCTCATACATCTTATCCAGCATGGCGATGTCCTTGAGCAGCTGCACCTGATGGCCTTCCAGCATGGACTGGATGTTCTCCACATTCGTCTCGGCCTTGTTGTACTTGGTCTTCAGGTTGTCGATCTGGTCGCCTTTTTTCTTGAAGAAACCCAGGATGCCTTTCTGCTGCTCCTCGTTGGCGTCAAAGCTCTTCAGCTCGCCAATGAGGTCGGTGATCATATTGCCCACTTCGCCCAGGTCCTTGGTGGACACCTTGGCGAGAGCGGCCTCCGAGAAATCGCCGATCTTCTTCTGGCAGGCAGAGCCGTACTGCAGCACCTGCTGGCTGTTGGTAATGTCGATCTTCTGCGCAAAGGCGTCCACCATGGCCTTTTCCTCAGCGGTCAGCTTGACCTCCTCCGGGGCCGGGGCGGGCTCGGGCTTCTTTTCCTCAGCAGGAGCGGCTTCTTCCACCGGGTCCAGCGTCAAGGTGGGGGTAGCGGGTGCGTCCAGATCAAAATTGAAAGTGTTGTTCTCAGCCATGGGGATTCCTTCCTTTCCAAATTTACGCGTTAAAGGCCTTGTCCCTTTAACATGTTTTGCAAAACCGTCAGGTCTGCCGAGAGGTCCATGCTCTCAGCGGCATACAGGGCGTCCAGCTGGTTTTCAAAGGCCGTGGCAATGGATGCCGCGTTGTGTTCCACTTCGGTACGGATGGCGGCGGCGTTCTCGCCCTTGACGCCCTGCCGCGCCAGCGTGGCGTACTGCTGCAGAATGTTCACCGCATCGGGCAGATAGTAGTTGGCAAAGCGCCGCACCTGTTTGGCTTTGGCGGGGTTGGCTTCGACCGCTTCCACAATGGAGCGGCCTGCCTTTTCCATCCGGTCCATGGCGGCGGAGAGCGCCGGGTCCGGCAGGGAAGCATTGAGGCCGTGCAGGGTATCGAGCTTTTGCTGGATATCGGTCAGCATGGCGTCCACATCGTCCTGCCCGGTGTGGAACGGCACCTCGTGTTCCACCACATGGGGCGGGCAGAATTTCTGCCCCAGGCCAAACGCCGCGGCAGCGCCGCCCAGCGCCACCAGCAGTGCCCAGAGTTTGTACACCGGGAGCACCGCGCAGAGCACCACGAACACCAGAGCGCCTGCGTAAAACGGCAGGACACTGGGTTTCCAGGTGCGGATGATCTTGCTCATGAAGCGTCTCCTTTTCCGGGGCATTCAAGAAATTTAGCCCCTTTCCTCTCCATCATAAAGCTTTTTGGCAAAAACGCAAGCGTTTCATGAATAATTTACAGGTTTGCCATCATACGTTAATCAACCAATCGGCTAAGGCGGCACCCCATACTTCCCGAAGCTTCTCCGGGCGGCAGGCCGCGTTGGCGGGGCTGGTGCTGGGCAGCTTGACGGCGGCAATGCCACTGATGGGTTGTAAATATTTGCAGTAAATTTTGTATGCCGTGGCCCCGTTGCAGAACACCGCCTCAATGGGAGCCTTAGCCAGCAGGGCGGCAATATCGTTGGGCACCACATCTTTGATGGAAGCATCCGAGGCACCCGTGATGGTGCAGCTCTCCAATGTATCCCAGAGGGCCAGTCCATGGCGCAGGATGAGCTGCTTTTTGGCGTCAATATCTTCCCGGGCGGGTATGGGCTCCCCGGTCAGGGCTGCCAGCATGGGCCAGAAGCGGTTCTGCGGGTGGCCGTAGTAAAAAGCCATCTCCCGGCTCTTGGGGCTGGGCCAGGTGCCTAAAATCAAGGCCCGGCTGCGGGGCCCGTATACAGGCGCGAAGCTCATTTCTGCTCCTCCATGGCCTCCCACGGGGAACCGAGCGTCTTACCCGATGGCTCGGCTTTGGGGCCGTCGAACCACACCTCCTCGATGAGGGCGGCCAGGCCGTCTTCCCGTACATCCCCGATGACCCGCTTGGCGGCAGCTTTGGCCTCCGGGGTGCCGTTGGCCATGCAGCAGGAGAGGCCCGCTGCTTTCAGCATCCCGATGTCGTTGGCAGAGTCGCCTGCCGCCACGGCGTCGTCCAGCGTGAGGCCCATCCGGGCGCACAGGTCGGCCAGGCCTACGCCCTTGTCGATGCCGCCCCGCACGATGTCAAACGAGTACCAGCCGCCGGGCATATCGCCGCCCACCTGCATCCAGTGCAGGTCCAGGTGGCCGTACTTTTTGTTGAATTCCTCCAGCGCGGCCGGGGGCAGCACGGCAAAGGCGGCGTGGGGCATATCAATGAGGTGGCGGTCCTGATCTTCGCCGTCGATGCACTCCAGCCCCGGGGAGTTCATGTGGTCGTAGCAGGCCTTGAGGTAATCGTACTCGCAGTAGGCGTAGTAGCCGTCCTTGAAATCGAACTGCAAAGGATAGTTGTAATCCTCGCAGAAATCCACCAGCGCGTACATCTCCTCGTTGGTCAGGGGGTGCTCGGCCATGATGCGGCCCTCCCGGTCCAGCACGCAGGCACCGTTGCAGGTGATGGCGTAATCAAACCGGATGCCGCCCAGCTGGCCCTTGCGGTTCACGGCCGACCAGGCCCGCCCCGTGCTGAGGACGAACTTGCCGCCCGCCGCCTGCATCTTCTTGACGGCCTTGACCACCGCCGGGCGGGGAAAGTGTTCCCCAAAGGGGACAAGGGTATTATCGTAATCGCTGGCTAAAAGCTTGTATTGCATGGCTGTCTTCTCCTGGAAATTCATTCTTTCTCCCAGTATAACACAAAACGCCGCTCCGGGATATCCCGAAACGGCGGTAAGACTAAATTTTACGCGGCATCAGCCCACCAGCGCGACCACCACCTGCATGGCAACGCCAAGGAACGCGCCGCAGGCCCAGGTGAGGCCGGTGATGAAAAGGTTCTGCTTCCAGGAGGGGTTGGCCCGCCAGAGCACGGCCAGGCCCACGCCTGCACCGGTGCACAGGCCGGCCACCAGGCTGGAGAACCGCAGGGCACCCTCGACATAGAGCTGGGTGAGCAGGACACTGGCGGCGCAGTTGGGGATGAGGCCCACCAGCGCGGCTACCACGGGCTGGAAAAAGCCCATCCGGCCCAGCACGTCGGCAAAGACATCCTCGCCCACGCCCTCCACGATGAGGCCGAACACGAGGCTGAACGCGAAAATGAAGACGAAGATCTCTAGCGTGTGGCGGAGGGCTGCTTTCCAGATGGGCTGGTGGTGGCCCTCCGCATCGTCGTGCTCCTCGTGGCAGTCCACCTCATCGGCACGGCCGGTGTAGCCGCCCCGCAGCCCCTTGGGCAGGGCCTTACGGAGGACAAAATCCAGCCCAAAGCCCACGGCGATGGCGTACAGCACTTTGAGCACCATCAGCAAAACCAGCTTGTCCCAGTAAGCGGGCATGGACACCAGCAGGGGGATGGCTTCGTCGCTGGTGGCAAGGAAAACCGCCATCAACGTGCCCAGCGTCACCACCCGGGAGGCGTAAAAGTTGGAGGCAATGGCGGAGAAGCCGCACTGGGGCACACAGCCCAGCAGGGCTCCCGGTACAAAACCCCAGCGCCCGCCGCCGGCCAGCAGCGCTTCGATCCGCTCGCCGTGGCGGGTCTCTACATATTCAATAAACAGGTAAGCCAAGAACAAAAACGGCAGCATCTTGGCGGTATCAACCAGGCTCTCGGCCAGAACATCCAGAAACAGCTCCATGGGTACTCCTCAGAAAAATCGCTTTCATCTTGTAAATTGCAAATTGGTTGCATTTTGGGTGCGGAGTACAGTATACACGCATTCGGCGCGGATTGCAATACCAAATTGCAATCTTTTTGCATTTTTGCTCTGGAAAATTTTCCGGGCAGAAAAACAGCCCCCTTTTTACAGGGAGCTGCGGGATCTTCAGGCAATGCTGCGGGTGATGAACGGGATCACGTCTGTCTCGGCGGAGAGCTGGGCGGCGGCATCCTGGGTGAGCTTGTGGCAGTCCACCATCCGCTGCAGTACCACCCGGGCCCGCTTGTGGGCCAGCGCCGGGCTGGAGGCATATACCGAGGGGGCCTGCGGCAGGCCCGCCAGCACCACGGCCTGAGCATCGGTCAGAGAGGCGGCGTCTGTCTTAAAATACCCCTCGGCGGCCTCGGCCACGCCATAGCAGCCGTTGCCGAAGTAGATGGTGTTAACGTACATCTCAAAAATTTCCTGTTTGGAGTAATGCTTCTCGATGTCCAGCGCGGCAAACATCTCCGCCGCCTTGCGGGCCATCCGCTTTTCCTGGGTGAAATAGACGTTTTTGGCCAGCTGCTGGGTGATGGTGCTGCCGCCCTCGGCCAGGGTGCCGGAACGCAGGTCGGCCCAGAGTGCCCGGGCGATGGCGAGCGGGTCCACGCCGTGGTGGTGGACAAAACGGCTGTCCTCCACTGAGAGGACGGCGTCAATGTAGGTCTGGGGCAGCTGGTCATAGGGCACAAAGCTGGGCCGGGCCGTGATGCTTTGGTAGAGCGTTTCCAGCGGGGTGGCCTGCACGGCGCTCTGGTAGAGCTTGTACCCCTGCCAGCCAAAGGTGGCCGCGGCGGCGATCAGTGCCACCAGCAGCACCCCCAGCAGATAGCCGACCAGCCGCCGGAGGATACGGAAGAGAAATTTCATAGCACAAATCCTTTCGGGTCTGAGGTTTAGGCGTGTTATGGAATCAGTATACCGCAGCCGGATGACATTTCCGTGAACAAGCTTAGTATAACGGCTGTTCCTTAACGGGTGGCCTGCTTCCAGCTTGATCCTGCCTTGAATTTTTTCCCTGCCCATAACGCCCCCGGAAAACTGACCCCCAATTTTTTGAAAAAAATGAACTTAACCTATTGACAATGTGGGTAAATGGGAATATACTACAGACACACCAGACCACGAACCAAGTGGGAATAAGAAAAATGGTGAAACGACTGAAAGGAGGGCAAGCAAAATGACGCTGATCTGGAACGAACTGCTCCATGCAAACTTCCGTTGTGGGCGAATGTACAGCGCCCGGGCTGAACGAATCTGTCTGACCCAAAGCTGTGCACTGCCCTCCGCCGCCCGAATGTGACGGCCAACGGAAACGGCAGCCCTGCCCAAAGGGAACGACAACTGGATTTCAGTCCCGGGTACTGAGCAAACATCAGTTCCCGGGCTTTTTTGTAAGTAAAAGTAATACTAAAAGTATAAATAGAGGAGAAAAATACTATGTCTAACTATAAATTTGAGACCCTTCAGCTGCATGTTGGCCAGGAGCAGGCCGATCCCGCTACCGATTCCCGCGCGGTGCCCATTTACCAGACCACTTCCTATGTCTTCCGCAACAGCCAGCATGCTGCTGACCGCTTCGGCCTGGCAGACGCCGGCAATATCTATGGCCGCCTGACCAACTCCACCCAGGACGTTTTTGAGAAGCGCATCGCAGCCCTGGAGGGCGGCGTGGCGGCTCTGGCCACCGCTTCCGGTGCCGCTGCCATCACCTACACCATCGAGGCTCTGGCTCAGGCAGGCGACCACATCGTGGCGCAGAAGACCATCTACGGCGGCAGCTACAACCTGCTGGAGCACACCCTGACCCAGTTCGGCGTCAGCACCACGTTCGTCAATGCCCATGACCTGGCCGAGGTGGAGAACGCCATCCAGCCCAACACCAAGGCGGTCTATCTGGAGACTCTGGGCAACCCCAACAGTGATATCCCCGATATCGACGCCATCGCAGCCATTGCTCACAAGCACGGCCTGCCGCTGGTCATTGATAACACGTTTGGCACCCCGTACCTGATCCGTCCCATCGAACACGGCGCGGACATCGTGGTCCATTCCGCTACCAAGTTCATCGGCGGCCACGGCACCACCCTGGGCGGTATCATCGTGGACAGTGGCAAGTTCGACTGGAAAGCCAGCGGCAAGTATGCGAACATTGCGGCACCCAACCCCAGCTACCACGGTGTCTCCTTTGCCGAGGCTGCAGGTCCTGCCGCATTCGTCACCTACATCCGCGCCATCCTTCTGCGCGATACCGGTGCTACCATCTCTCCGTTCAACGCATTCCTGCTGCTGCAGGGCACCGAGACCCTGAGCCTGCGCATCGAGCGCCATG
>ERZ840407.864-NODE-864-length-16528-cov-10.697687_pt1 | contig 16528 bp, 15 predicted proteins | sample MGYA00519877_ERZ840407 | MGnify/ENA primary metagenome ERZ840407 (study PRJEB31850, sample SAMEA3708875) | human gut metagenome | biome: human gut; feature: human-associated habitat; material: faeces | place: China | collected 2014 ...
GCCAAGGCCGCCCCTATTAGGGGCGGTGGCATTGCGAAGCAATGACGGTGGGGTTCTTCCTCTCTCCCGAAAACTTTTTTCAAAAAATCTCGAAAAAAAGTGAAAGGAATCTGCGTTTCATGTATTATAGAGAGTGAAACTGCGAAGATACAACACAAAACTGCGTGAGATATCAATGCGGCGTGCGTGCGGATAAGTCAGACTGCTCTACTCCCCGCAATATATTACGGCGGTTCATAACTTGCTGTATATCGCAGAATATTTTGTCTGAAAAGGGGAAGGGAAAATAAAATTTCACTATTGAAAATACTGGATATACATGCTATAATTACGATAATGGGTTTGTCTGGTAAAAATAACCTGCCGAGAGAAAGAAGGCCGACAAAGGTTGGATATCTTTTTCCTTGGCTTTGCCAAAAATACTATGATGCAGGGAGGGCTCCACTGTGCGGAAAAATCATCACGGAAAAAAAGATAGGCTAACGTGAAAAGAATGCGTAAAGTATCCCCCGGGCTCGTCTGCATCGTGCTGGGTGTGGTGCTCCTGCTGGCGGCGGGCGGCCTGTACGCCTACAACCGCTACGAGGATGCCCACGCCGGTGCCGAGGCCCAGACCGTGGTGGCCGACCTTCAGCAGAAGGTGGAGACCCCGGAACCGGAGGCAGAGAGCGGCCCCCTGGACCCCGAGCTCCCGGTGGTGGAGATCGACGGCAACGAATATGTGGGCGAGATCTCCATCCCCGCCATCGGCATTGACCTGCCGGTGATGAGCGAGTGGAGCTACCCCCGCCTGAAGATCGCCCCCTGCCGCCAGTTCGGCTCTTCCCGCACCGATGATCTGGTCATTGCGGCGCACAACTACGAGAGCCATTTCGGCAAGCTGACCTCCCTCACAGCGGGGGACAGCGTCACCTTCACCGATATGGACGGCATCGTGAATGAGTACGTCGTGAATAAGGTCGAAGTGCTTGACCCCCACAGTGTGGAGGAAGTGGAACACAGCGGCTACGCCCTGGTGCTGTACACCTGCACCTATGGCGGCAAGACCCGTGTCACCGTCTTCTGTGATCGTGCATCGTAAAAATCAAGGCTGAAAAACAAAAAGAAGCCCCGACATTCGTCGGGGCTTCTTTTTTACTATGTGGGAACTCCCTCCGTCATTGCTGACGCAATGCCACCTCCCTCTCAGAGAGAGGCTTTTCGCTGCCGTAAGGCTCCCTCCTAGAGGGAGCTGTCGCCGGAGGCGACTGAGGGAGTCACTGCTTTTTCCACCGCCGCATCACGCCCATGCCCAACGCATAGGGGCCGGTGTGCACGGCAATGGTGCAGCCGATCTGCAGCAGGACCACATTGCACTCGCAGGTGGGGTACTTGGCGCGCAGGGCGGCGCGGGTCTGCATCCAGAGCCGCTTGCCCTCGTCGGCATCGTAGCCGTAGCCCACCGTGATGCAGTAGTCGTCGGGCGTGCCGTTGTGTTCGGCCAGATAGGTCATCAGCAGGTCGAGGGCCTTCTCAAAGCTCTTCTGGCGGCCGCGGGCCACGCCGGCGGAGAAGATCTCGCCCTCCTTGAACAGGATCATGGGCTTGATGCCCAGAATGTTGGCGGCACGGCCCGTGACTTTGCCGATGCGCCCGCCCTTGATGAGGTAGTCCAGATTACCCACCGTGAAGAAGATCTGGTTGGTGATCTTTTCCGCTTCCAGCCAGGTCACGGCTTCGTCCAGCGTACAGCCTGCATCCCGCATGGCCACCGCGTTTTCCACCACGATGGATTCGGTCACGGTGGCGGCGGTGCTGTCAATGACCTCGATCTTAGCATCGGGGAAATCCTCCAGCACCAGCTCCCGGGCGTTGCGGGCACTGCCCACGCAGCCGCTCATCTTGCTGGTAAAGCAGATGCAGAGCACCGGGCGGCCCGCCTCGGCATGGGCCCGGAAGGCGGTCTCAAAATCCTCCAGCGAAGGCAGGCTGGTCTTGGGGTAGGCCGCGGGGTTATCTACCATGAACTGGTAGAAATCGCGCACGGCGATCTCCTTGCCTTCCTTGCGGTAGTGCTCACCGTCCAGCGAGACATAGAAGGGGATGATCTCAATATTCAGTGTTGCGGCCGTCTCAGGGGTCAGGTCACAGGCGCTGTCCGTGATGATATCAAACATAGTCACGCTTCCTTTTCAATGCGGCGGGTTCTGTGGCGCGGATCAGACGTTGTGATGGATGTAGGCCTCACGCTCGGCACCAACGGAGATGTAGGTGATCTTGCAGCCAATAGCCTTTTCCAGATACTCAACGTAATCGCGGGCTTCCTGGGGCAGATCCTCCCACTTGCGGGCGGCAGTGATATCGCAGTGCCAGCCGGGCAGATACTCCACCACGGGCTGTGCGGTGTCCAGAGCCATGCCCATGGGGAAGCGCTTGGTGATGGTGCCGTCGGTCAGCTTGTAGCCGGTGACCATGGGGATCTTCTCCATGTAGTCCAGCACGTCCAGCAGGGTCAGGGCAACCTCATCGCAGCCCTGGCAGAACACGCCGTAGTGGCTTGCCACCAGGTCGATGGGGCCAACGCGGCGGGGACGGCCGGTGGCTGCACCGTACTCGTGGCCAGCCTCACGCAGGGCGTGCTTCTCTTCCTCGGTCATGGCCAGCTCAGTGACAAAGGGGCCGTCGCCCACGCAGGAGGAGTAAGCCTTCATCACGCCGATGCTGTTGGTCAGCTTATGGCCCGGGATGCCTGCGCCGATGGGGGCGTAAGCGCCGATGACGTTGGAGGAGGTGGTGTAGGGGTAGATGCCGAAGTCGATGTCACGCAGAGCGCCCAGCTGTGCCTCAAACAGCACTTTCTTGCCGGCGGCGTCCGCATCAGCCAGGTACTGGCCCACATCGCAGATATAATCCTTGAAGATGGCTGCATACTGCTCCAGCCATGCCCACATCTCATCCACGCTGATGGGAGCGGCGTTGTAGCTGCCCTCCATCACCAGGTTCTTGGAATCCACCATGGTGACCAGGCGCTTCTTGACAGAGTCGTCCAGATGGAGCAGGTCGCCCATGCGGAGGGTCTTCTTCATGTACTTATCGCCGTAAGCGTAAGCAATGCCGCGCTTGGTGGAGCCGAACTGCGCGCCGGTCTTGGACAGGCGTGCCTCTTCCAGACCATCCTGCTCCACATGGTAGGGCATGGTGATGGTCGCACGGTCGGAGATCTTCAGGTTGGCGGGGCTGATCTCGACACCCTGCTTGCGCAGGCTCTCGATCTCGCCCGCCAGATGGTGCGGGTCGATGACCATGCCGTTGCCCATAACGCAGACGACGTTGGGGCGGAGAATGCCGGAAGGCAGCAGATTCAGCACAAATTTACCGCGCTCGTTCTTCACGGTATGGCCGGCGTTGTTGCCGCCCTGATAGCGCGCGACAATGTCGTACTCCTGGCTGATCAGATCGACCATGCGGCCCTTGCCCTCATCGCCCCAGTTGATACCCGTAATTGCAGTAAGCATAATAAATGACCTCTTTATCATTTTTTCAAAAGACAGCCTTTTCCGTGCACCTTGCCCGGGATACGCCACCTTGGGAATCTGTACCGCCCGCGGAAATGTCCGCAACAATACAATTATAGTATAGCACGAAACGCGGAACAAAAAAAGAGGGAAGAAATACTTTTCTCTCAATTATCCACAGGGCGCTCCTCTTTGTGATGCTGCTTTAGTTCTTCTTCCCCAGCTTGTGCACAGTGCCATCCGGCTCTTTGATCGAGGTGTTGTTCAGCTGGGCGCGCAGGCTGGCCTTTACGTCCGCAACATACTCCTGCCGCAGGGCCTGCTGCTCTGCCTTTTCGGCATCGGTCAGGCCGGTGGTCTTGCTCTTTTTTGCCAGCTCGTTGATACGGGCAATCTTCTCGTTTGTCATCGCAGTTCTCCTATTAGATAAAATGTGATATAATATGACCGGGATGCCCCTTCCGGCAGCTGCGGCTCTTTTGGCGAGGCAGCAGGAGGGAGCTATTTGAATCAAAGCAAGTATAACAAAGGATGAAACCGATGTCAAAACAGTTGAATTTTGCACAGCAGATGGACGAAGTGTTGAAAACGCTGGGGCCGCAGCGGCCAAAGCTGCTGCTCCACGCCTGCTGCGGGCCCTGTTCCAGCGCCGTGCTGGAAAAGCTGTGCCGGTATTTTGAGATCACGGTGCTTTACTATAACCCCAACACCTGGCCTGCCGAAGAATACTACCGCCGGGGCGAGGAGCTGAAAAAGTTCGTGGCGCAGGCGCACCCGCTGGGGGTCACGGTCATCGAGGACCGCTACGATCCGCAGGAGTTCTACACGGCTGTGCAGGGGCTGGAAAACGAGCCGGAGCGGGGCGGGCGGTGCACCGTCTGCTACCGTTTGCGGATGCGCCGGGCGGCACAGTACGCAAAGGAGCACGGCTTTGATTGGTTCACCACCACGCTTTCCATCAGCCCCCACAAAGATGCTGCCCGCATCAATCAAATCGGGCAGGAGCTTGAAGCCGAATTCGGCATCAGGCACCTGCCCTCGGATTTCAAAAAGCAGAACGGCTACCTGCGCTCCCTCCAGCTCTCGGAGAAGTACGGGCTTTACCGTCAGGATTACTGTGGGTGTGAGTTCAGCGCGAAGGCGAGGGGGTGAACCGCTCAGCCGCCTGCCTTTCCTGCCAGGAGAGGTGGCATTGCGAAGCAATGACGGAGAGGTTTACTCCTCCCGCATTCTGGACACCAGAACCGCAAAGATGATCAGCCCCACGCAGGGCACGATGTTGGTTGCCATACCAACAGCAAGACCGGCGCTCTCGGCCACCTTGCCGATGACCCAGGGCATCAGGATTGCGCCGCTGGATGCCACCGGCAGCATGATGCCCATGCTGGTCACGGTGGTCATTTTACCGGCGCTGGCCACGGCGGTGGGGTTCATACCGGCCATGGAAAAGGCAAAGGCGAACAGCAGCAGGATGGCAGGCAGCTGGCTGTGGGTCTGCATCATGGCAAAGTAGAAGGCAGTGCAGAAAACCGCCATAAACACCATGGCCTTACGGGGCTGTTTGAGTGGGAACACAAAGGCGATGAGCAGGCGGCCGATCAGGGTGGCACCCCACATCACGGTGACGGTATAGGCCGCCAGCGTGCCTGCAATGATGCCGCTGTCCTTGAAGTAGGTGACCATCCAGCCCACAACGCTCTGCTCGGCGGCGTTCTGGCAGAACAGCAGGCCGGTGAGCAGCCAGAAGCGGGAGGAGCGCAAAAAGCTCCAATCGGTGACAGCTTCTTTGGCCTTGGCGCGGCCTGCCATGGGGGTGAACAGGTACACCAGCCAAAGCACCAGACCCAGCGCCGCCAGTGCCAGAACGGCCAGCGTGGTGCTGACCCTGGCCGCGGCAGAGATCAGAAAGGGGCAGAGCAGGGCACCGCAGGCGTAGCAGGCGTGCATGGTGTTCATGCCCCGGGTGCGGTCTGCAGAGTTGCCGCTGACAAGAATGGTGCAGGTGTTCAGGACACTGCCCTTGGCAATGCCCACAATGAAGAAGGCCAGCGCCAGCAGAATGGGCAGGCCGGTCAGGCCCATCAGGCCGTAGCCCACCGCATAGCCGATGGTCAGAAGCAGGACGCTGGGCTTCATGCCCATTTTTCCCACCAGCGCACCGGCCAGCAGGCCCGCCAGCAGGTTGCCGATGCTCAGCAGGCTGAGCAGGGTGCCGGTCATGCCGTAGGCAAAGCCGTATTCCTCCTGCAGCAGGCTGACCACCACACCGCTGGAAATGGTGCAGATGCCGCTGAAAAAGAAGGTGACGAAGCCCGCGTTCCGCAGGCGGGTGTTCCGTTGTTCCATGGGATTCTCCTTGCAGTATTCGGGGGCGCAGTGCCCGTAGTTGCTTTTATTAAAGCATATTCTGGTCAGAAAGCAAGGGCTGTTGAGCCAGCAAAAGCAAAATCAGCGCCCAGTGGAAGCGCCCTGCCGTTCGGTGGGGCGCTTCTGTATTTTATTTTGCGTCTCCTATTGACAATGATCGAATCGTGCGTTATGATATTGTACGGCATCAAACAGTTCTAAAGAAAACAATCCTGTTACAAACAATTCAAAAGGGAAACCATTATGCACGATGAAAGCACCAAGCAACCCTGCTGCACCCCCCCATGGGAGCCGCCGCAGGTCATCCCGGCACAGGTGCGCCGGGTGAACAACCTGATCTTCCGCAAGATCAACCAGTTCCACCGGGAGAACAACGTGGACAACGTGACCCCCATGCACGACTGGATCATGAGCTACCTCTACTGGCACAAAAATGAGGCCGTATACCAGCGCGATATCGAACGGGAGTTCTCCATCACACGCTCGACTGTGACGAACATCCTGCAGCTGATGGAGCGCAAGGGCTACATCCAGCGCCAGAGCGTGCCGCAGGATGCCCGGCTCAAACGGCTGATCCTGACGGAAGAGGGGGGCCGCGTCCATGAAAAGACGATACTCTCCCTGCACCAGACCGATGAGTTTGTGGCCGGATTGCTGACGGAAGAGGAAAACGCAGAGCTTCTGCGGTTGTTGAACAAGCTGCGCAAGGGGCTGGAATGACCCCTGCAAATAAACTTCAGGAGGATTACAACAGATGATCAAAAAACTTGTGTCACATCTGGGCGAGTACAAGCGCGCCGCGATCCTGACACCGATCCTATCTGCTCTGGAAGCTATCATGGATGTGCTGCTGCCTACCATCATGGCCTTTATCATTGACCAGGGCATTGAAAAGGGCGATATGAACGCCGTTATCAAGTACGGCCTGCTCACCTTCCTGGTGGCGGCCATTGCCCTGCTGCTGGGCGTGCTGGCCGGCAGGTTTGCTGCCACGGCATCCACCGGCTTTGCAGGCAACCTGCGCGATGCGATGTATGAGAATATCCAGCATTTCTCGTTCTCCAACATCGACAAGTATTCCACGGCCGGTCTGGTCACCCGCATGACCACCGACGTGACCAACCTGCAGAACGCTTTCCAGATGATCGAGCGTATGTGCGTGCGTGCTCCCGTCCATCTGGTCTTCGCGCTCATCATGGCCTCCATGATCAGCCGCTCGCTGACCATGGTGTTCCTGGTGGCGATCGTGTTCCTGGTGGCAGTGCTGGCAGGCATTATGGTTCCCACCTTCGGCATCTTTGATAAGGTGTTCAAGAACTACGATAACCTGAACGCCTCCGTGCAGGAGAATGTCTCGGCCATCCGCGTGGTCAAGAGCTTTGTCCGGGAGCACTTTGAGAACGAGAAGTACACCAAGGCCTGCGAGAGCCTGTACAAGCAGTTCGTCCACGCCGAGAGCCGCCTGAGCTTCAACAATCCCGCCATGCTGGTCTCTGTGTACGGCTGCAACATCGCCCTGAGCTGGTTCGGCGCACATTACGTCCTGAACGGTGCGATCACCACCGGCCAGCTGAACGCCCTGTTCGGTTACATTATGAACATCCTGATGGCCCTGATGATGCTGAGCATGGCTTTTGTGATGATCGCCATGTCCGCCGCTTCCGCCCGCCGTATCGTGGAGGTGCTGGACGAGACCACCGACCTGCCCCCGGCAAAGCAGCCGGTGCAGCAGGTGGCAGACGGCAGCATTGAGTTTGACCACGTTACCTTTAAGTATAAGCACGGCTCCGGCCAGCCTGTCCTGAACGATGTTACTTTCAGCATCCGGCCGGGCGAGACGCTGGGCATCATCGGCGGCACCGGCAGTGCAAAATCCAGCCTGGTGCAGCTGATCCCCCGCCTGTATGATGCCGAGACCGGCTCTGTCAAGGTGGGCGGCGTGGACGTTAAGGATTACAGCCTGGATGTCCTCCGCCGGGAGGTCTCCATGGTGCTGCAGAAGAACGTTCTGTTCAGCGGCACCATCCTCGACAACCTGCGCTGGGGCGATGAGAACGCCAGCGAGGAAGAGTGCATCCGGGTGGCCAGGCTGGCCTGCGCCGATGAGTTCATCGAGCGCTTCCCTGATAAGTACAATACCTGGATCGAGCAGGGCGGCTCCAACGTGTCCGGCGGCCAGAAGCAGCGCCTGACCATTGCCCGCGCGCTGCTGCGCAAGCCCAAGGTGCTGATCCTGGACGACAGCACCAGCGCCGTGGATACCGCCACCGATGCCAAGATCCGCAAGGCCTTCCGGGAGGAGATCCCCGGCACCACCAAGATCATCATTGCACAGCGCATCTCCTCCGTGCAGGATGCAGACCGCATCCTGGTGCTGGACAACGGCCAGATCAACGGCCTGGGCACCCACGAGGAGCTGCTCAAGACAAACAAGATCTATCAGGAAGTTTACAACAGCCAGACCCAGGGCGGCGGCGATTTTGACAAGCAGGGAGGTGAGCAGTAATGGCACAGGTGAAAGAAGTGAAGGGCCCCGGCCCCCGTAGGATGGGCGGCCCCAAACCGAAGGTCGAGAATCCGGGCAAGCTGCTCAAGCGGATCATGGATGAGGTGTTCAAGCACTATCTGCCCCACTGCATCCTTGTGCTGGTCTGCATCATCGTCAGCGCACTGGCAAACGTGCAGGCAAGCCTCTTCCTCAAGACCTTGATCGATGATTACATCGTCCCCATGACCAAGCAGGCCACGCCGGACTTCAGCCCACTGGCAGGTGCACTGGTGCGCATCGGCTGCATCTACGCTATCGGCGTGCTGGCCGCATGGCTCAACGCCCGTATCATGGTCAACGTGACCCAGGGCACCCTGCGCAACCTGCGCGTCCAGCTTTTCACCCACATGGAAAGCCTGCCTATCCGGTATTTTGACTCCCACCCCCACGGCGACATCATGTCGGTGTACACCAACGATGTGGACACCCTGCGCCAGATGATCAGCCAGAGCATCCCCCAGCTGGTGTCCAGCGCCATCACCATCGTGTCCGTGTTCACCAGCATGTGCCTGATGAGCTGGCAGCTCACCGTTGTCACCATGCTGATGGTGGCCCTGATGCTGTTCTGCTCCAAGAAGATCACTGCCATGAGCGGCAAGTACTTTGTGGCCCAGCAGAAGGATCTGGGCAAGGTGAACGGCTACATCGAAGAGATGATGGAGGGCCAGAAGGTCGTCAAGGTGTTCACCCACGAACAGAAGGCGCTGGACGGTTTCCGCCAGCTGAACGACCAGCTGAAGGACAGCGCCAACAAAGCCAACAGCTTTGCCAACATCATGATGCCGGTCAACGCCCAGCTGGGCAACATCAGCTATGCCGTCTGCGCGCTGGCAGGCGCAGCCATGGCCGTGAGCGGCATGGGCGGCACGACCCTTGGCACGGTGGTGGCTTTCCTGAGCCTGAACAAGGGCTTCAACATGCCCATCAGTCAGGTGTCCATGCAGGCCAACAGCATCATCATGGCTCTGGCCGGTGCCGAGCGTATCTTCAAGATGATGGACGAAGAGAGCGAGACCGACGAGGGCTATGTCACGCTGGTCAACGCCAAGTATGACCGCGACGATAACCTTGTGGAAGCCACCGAGCGCACCGGCATCTGGGCATGGAAGCACCCGCACCACGACGGCACTACCACCTACCACAAGCTGGAAGGCAGCATCACCTTTACCGATGTAGACTTTGGCTATGTGCCGGAAAAACCGTCCTGCACGATATCAACCTGTATGGCCTTCCGGGCCAGAAGATCGCCTTTGTCGGCTCTACCGGTGCCGGTAAGACCACCATCACCAACCTCATCAACCGGTTCTACGACATTCAGGACGGCAAGATCCGCTACGACGGCATCAACATCCACAAGATCAAAAAGGCCGATCTGCGCCGTTCTCTGGGCATCGTGCTGCAGGACACCCATCTGTTCACCGGCACGGTGATGGAGAACATCCGCTACGGCCGGCTGGATGCCACCGATGAAGAGTGCATCGCCGCCGCCCGCCTTGCCAACGCGGATGGCTTCATCAAGCGCCTGCCGGAAGGCTACAACACCATGCTCACCGGCGATGGTGCCAACCTCTCGCAGGGCCAGCGCCAGCTGCTGGCCATCGCCCGCGCAGCCGTCGCCGACCCGCCGGTGCTCATCCTCGATGAGGCTACTTCCTCCATCGACACCCGCACCGAGGCTCTGGTGCAGCGCGGCATGGACGGCCTGATGTATGGCCGCACCAGCTTCGTCATCGCCCACCGCCTCTCCACTGTCCGCAACGCAGACTGCATCGTGGTCCTGGAGCAGGGCCGCATCATCGAGCGCGGCAGCCACGACGAGCTTATCGCCAAGAAGGGCAAGTATTACCAGCTCTATACCGGTAATCTGGCCGAGAACTAAACTTTATATACAGAAAGCCGCTGTGCAGTTTTGTAGCTGTACAGCGGCTTTTTCTTGTGCTTTGTCGAATTTTATGGTATCCTGTAGGTGTCGGCCTTCCGACTCCATTAAATTGGGGAAGGGGGTGAAAAACCTATGGAGACATTCTTTTCCTTCATTCTGTCCGTCGCAGCCAATGTAGTTGCTCACTGCATTGACAAGTGGCTTGACGAACAGCTTAAGGCCGGTAAGCACTAACCCCTAGTAAGCAAAACGCCCCGCGGTATTCGCAGTACCGTGGGGCGTTTTGCTGCTCATTGGTGAAAACCTATGAAGCAATATCTTCTTTCATTGCTTTTATTATATGCACTCTCAGCAAAAAAGTCAAGCGCTTCGCAATTTTATCGATCCAAATCGTGCTTCTTACAGAACTTCCTGCTCACCCAGTACATCCCGGCCCAGATAGCGATGGCGAGAATGAGATACACCGGATTTTTCAGCGAGCTGACCAGCGACTGGCCGAAGAGAGCCATCATGGCCACCATAACGGCCTTGCCCGCCAGAAGGGTGAGCAGATAGCGTTTCTCGTCAAAGTCCGAGATGCCGAAGGCCAGATGCAGGAACGACGTGGGCGTGAAGGGCAGGACCGCCAGCATGAAGAGGGTGGCGGTGTCCACATGGCTGACCCACTGCTGGGCCTTTTTCAGCTGTTCGGAGCGAGAGGCCAGCTTCCAGAAAAAGCGTTTGACCACCCGCCGCCAGAATAAAAACACCACCGTGCCGCCTGCGGCCACACCGAGCCAGCTGTAGACGAAGCCAAGAAATCCGCCGTGGGCCGCGATATTGAGGGCCACGATGGCGATGAGGGGCAGCGGCGGAAAAATGGATTCCACCATCGCCAGCAGGATAGGGACCAACGGCCCCAGCCCTTCAAAGCCCTCTAACAATGCCTCCCAGAATTCCAGCGTACCCAGCTGGTGGAGCCCGTCGATGAGCGTCGTTTCCATCGTGCTCGTACCATCCCTTTCGTTTCTGCCTGATGTTCCTTCTTAGTATATCCAGCATCTATGACCGGGATATGAACAAAATCTGAGCTTTTTTGCCTTATTCTTCCTGTCTCTCCTTACAATACGAAACAGCGTCGTTCTTTCCTGCACGCTATTTTATTCTTCTGCCTCAGAAGATGTGCCGGGCGGCCTCTGCTTCGGCAGCCTGCCGTTCGGCCTTGAGGCGCTGACGCTCCAGATACTGGGCCTTCTGCTTTTTCCAGCGGACCAGGCTTGCATCGTCCGGCATCTGGACGCAGCGGGCGAAGGCCCAGTGCAGGCCGTCCCGGCGCGACATCCGGTATTTCTGGAACACGCCCCGGCCTGCCTCACCGCCCCGGCCCTTACAGACGGGGCACTGGGACAGCGTGTACCAGCCGCTGCTCCCTTTTTTCAGCCAGACGTCATCCGGCTGCAGGGCCGTGCCACAGACCGGGCAGGCCATCGTGCCGATGACGGGGTCCAGCTTCCACATAGACTGGTCCAGATAGCCCCGGAAGACCCTGAAATCCCGGTAGTCGCCCGGCGTGGGGCAAAGGCTCTGGCGCAGGGTGTCCTCCTCGCTGGGGTAAGCGGCCAGTCCGGCCCGCAGGTCGAGCATACGGCAGAGGTCGGCGGTATAGAGGGTGTCGGACAAAGCGTCGTGGAAGGGGCGTTCCAGCGGGATGCCCATCCGGGTGACGACATTTTCCAGCTTCATCCCCTCGCCTTCCTTGCGGGGGTACTCCCGCAGAAAGAGCTGCTGCAGGTCGTACCAGACCGTCGGGCGACTCTCGTCGAGATTGCAGAGGAAAAGGTTCTGCTTGAGCACCGGCACGTCATCCATGCCCCACTCGGCGAACTCGGCGTCCGGGCCGCACCACTTCATAAAGCGGCGGAGGCCCTGGATGATGGGTTCGCCCTTGTCGAGGTCCTCCTGCGTCAGACCGGTGACTTTGGCGATGTGGTGCTGCAGGCAGCGGAAGATGCGGGGACGCAGGTGGATGGAGAAGGTATCCAGCACGTTGGCGTCCTCGTCGATCTTGACAGCACCGATCTCAATGATCTCCCCCCGGAACGTCTGCTGGACGCCGTGATAATTAAAGATAAACGGCTGATAGCCGATGTTCCACTCCAAATCGAATAAAACTAAGTTGCGCGGCATTTGCGTCTGGTATCCTTTCAAAAAATGAACTTCTCAATGGCCTCAGCCACGCCGTCATGGTTGTTGTCGGCGACGGTCACATAGTCCGCCGCCTCCTTGACGGGGGGCTCTGCATTCTGCATGGCCACACCCACGCCGGCAAAGCGTATCATAGAGCAGTCATTGAGGCCGTCGCCGCAGGCCATGAGGTTGTCGCGGGTCAGACCCCTGCTTTCCAGCAGACTGCCGAGGCTCACGTCCTTGGCGACCCCCAGCGGCACAGCCTCGATGAAGAAGGGGCTGGACGGGTAGAGGTCGATCTCGCCCGCAAACTGTTTCCGGCCTGCTTCCAGCACCTCGCCGCGGCGGGCGGGGTCGAGGGTAATGAGCATCTTGCAGATGGGATAATCCACATAGGCGGCGAGGTCCTCCACCTTCTGCATGGGCAGCTTGCAGGTAAAGCACTCCTTCAGCGCCCACTTGTCCTCGGGGCTTTCGGTAACGACGCCCTGCTTATTATAGGTAATGATGACCACGCCCTGCTCCCTGGCGAAGGCACAGAGCTGCGGCACATACTTTGCATCCAGCTGCTTGCGGTAGAGCGTCTCGCCGGTGGCACAGTCGATGATGGCACCGCCGTTATACGAGAGGATGCAGCCGCCCTTTTTATCCAGTCCCAGCTCCTTTGCCAGCGGCATGACGCCTGCCGTGGGACGGCCCGAGGCCAGCACGATGGTCACGCCTTTGGCAGCAGCTGCGTCCAGCGCTGCGCGGGTGGCGGGGGTGACGACCTTCTGGTCATTGGTCAGGGTGCCGTCGAGGTCCAGCGCCAGCACACGAATATCTTTCTTTTCCATATCCAGCCTCACTTATTTTTACAGGCCGGAACGTCCCGGCCCTGTCGATTTTATCGCATACCTTTTTATTGTACAATGAATGCACCTCTCAGCGCAAGACTCTTTGTTATATTTCTTCGGCACTTTGGAGTTTGTTTGAAAATACAAACTGTAGTTTGTACCAAAAAACACGTAAAGATAGGCATTTCTAACTACTTATCGTAAAATGTTAGCAGATATAAACATCATCAAAATCCCTTGAATTTTCCAAAAACCGCGTTATAATAACGGCAGAAACACTTATTCCATGCCCTTTGGGGTACATGAGGGAATACGATAAAAAGGAAGGTATACTACTATGTTCGATATTAAGAAGATTGCTCTGTTCGCTGCCGGCACCCTGTTCGGTTCCGCTGGTTTCAAGCTGCTGTCCAGCAGCGATGCCAAGAAGTTCTACACCCAGACCACCGCTGCTGTCCTGCGCATGAAGGACTCCACCATGGAGACCGTCAGCAAGGTCCAGGAGCAGGCCGGTGACATCCTCGAGGATGCAAAGGCTATCAACGAGGCCCGCGCTGCCAAGGCTGAGGCTGAGGTCATCGAGGACGCTGCTGAGGCAGAGACCACCGAGACCAACGAGTAATTTTGCAGTCTCTGAGCCGCCTGCGGGCGGCTCTTTTTATGGTTATTTTTTGCAATACGCAGAGGATATTCTGATATGAAATGTACTATTCTTCATGAGAGCCGCGGCCGTCTGCGGGTACACGTCTGCAATGTGCGGATGACCCTGCACCGGGCCGATGTGCTGGAAGCCTATCTGAACCACCACGACGCCGTGAGCAAGGCCAAGGTCTACGAGCGGACGGGCGATGTGGTGGTGTATTACACCGGCTCCCGCAAGGACGCCGTCGCCGCCCTGAGCACCTACCGTTTCGATGACCCCGAGCTGGACGCACTTGTCACCAGCGCCGACAGCCGCCGCATCAATCAGGAATATCAGGAAAAGATGTATAACCTCCTGGCAGGCCGGGTGCTGCGCGAGCTGTTCCTGCCCGCCCCGCTCAACGCCGCCTACACCGTGTTCCGCTCCATCAAGTTCCTCTGGAAGGGTGTGTGCTGCCTGTGGCGCCGCAAACTGGAAGTCGAGGTGCTGGATGCTTTGAGCATCGGCGTTTCCATCCTGCGGGGCGACTTCGCCACCGCAGGCTCCGTCATGTTCCTGCTCAACGTCGGCTCCCTGCTGGAGGAGTGGACCCGCAAGAAGAGCCTCGACGACCTGGCCCGCAGCATGGCCCTGAATGTCGATAAGGTCTGGGTCCGCGCACAGGGTACCGAAGTGCTCATGCCGCTCACCAAGGTCCACCCGGGCGACGAGATCGTCGTCCGCTCCGGCAACATGATCCCGCTGGACGGCACCGTCATCGAGGGCGAAGCCATGGTCAACCAGTCCGCTCTGACCGGCGAGTCCATGCCGGTGCGCAAGACCATCGGCGCCACCGTCTACGCCGGCACTGTGGTGGAAGAGGGCGAGTGCGTCCTGACCACCAGGGCCGAGGGCGGCGCAAACCGCTACGACAAGATCGTGGCCATGATCGAGGAATCCGAGAAGCTGAAGTCCAGCACCGAAAACCGTGCGCTGGCTCTGGCCGACCGTCTGGTCCCCTGGTGCCTCGGTGCTACCGTCGTCACCTACGCCCTGACCCGGAACGCCACCCGCGCCATCTCCTGCCTGATGGTCGATTTCTCCTGCGCCCTCAAGCTCTCCATGCCGCTGGCCGTTCTTTCTGCCATGCGCGAGTGCGGTGCAAGCCATATCACCGTCAAGGGCGGCAAGTACCTCGAGACCCTGTCCAAGGCCGATACCATCGTTTTCGACAAGACCGGCACCCTGACCCGCGCTACCCCCAAGGTGGTCAAGGTCGTTCCCTTCTCCGGCTGCAGCGAGAGCGAAGTTTTGCAGCTGGCCGCCTGCCTCGAGGAGCACTTCCCCCACTCGATGGCCAACGCCGTCGTCCGGGAGGCCAAAGAGCGCGGTATCTCCCACGAAGAGATGCACTCCGAGGTAGAGTATATCGTGGCCCACGGCATCGCCAGCCGCGTCAGCGGTGAGCGGGTCGTCATCGGCAGCCACCACTTCGTCTTTGAGGACGAGCACTGCACCATCCCCGAGGACGAGCGAGAGAAGTTCGATGACCTCGAGCCGGAGTATTCTCACCTCTATCTGGCCGCTTCGGGCCATCTGGCCGGCGTCATCTGCATCGCCGACCCGCTGCGTCCGGAAGCTTCCCGCGTGCTGCGCGCTCTGCGCGGCCTCGGCATCACCAACACCGTCATGATGACCGGTGACAGCGAGCGCACCGCCGCCGCCATCGCAAAGCAGGTGGGTGTGGACCAGTTCTTCGCCGAAGTCCTGCCCGAGGACAAGGCTGCTTTCGTCCAGAAGGCCAAGAGCGAGGGCCACACCGTCGTGATGATCGGCGACGGCATCAACGACTCCCCCGCCCTCTCTGCCGCTGACGTCGGCATCGCCATCAACTCCGGCGCTGCCATCGCCCGCGAGATCGCAGACGTGACCATCAAGGCCGACAGCCTCGAGGAGCTGGTCATCCTCAAGACCATCGCCAACTCCCTGCAGCGCCGTGTCAGCGCCAACTACCACTTTGTGCTGACCTTCAACTCTGCCCTCATCGCGCTGGGGGCAATGGGCATCCTGCAGCCTGCGTCTTCTGCCATGCTGCACAATCTCTCCACCATCGGCATCAGCCTCAAGAGCATGACCAATCTCATCCCCGAGGAAAAGGCTCAGAAGGCTCTGGTGGAAAAGAACTAAATCCCATCAGATACAAAAATACCGGCTGTGCTTAAAACACAGCCGGTATTTTTATGTTCAGATATTACTCAAGGCCGATCTGCTGGGCGTACTCTTCCAGCAGCTCCCGCTCGAGGAAGGGGGTCTTGACGCCCTCGCGGTCGCGGTAGGTCTCATGGCCCTTGCCGATGACGGCGATGAGGTCGCCCTCCTGTGCGTGGTCCACAGCGTAATGCAGGGCGTCGAGGCGGTCGGGGATCTCCACGAACTTTGCGTCCGGGTTTCCCTTGTTCATGCCCACGCGGATGTCGGCGATGATGTCTTCCACCTTCTCAAAGCGGTTGTTGTCCTCAGTGAGGATGGAGAGATCGGCCATCTTGGCACAAATTTCGCCCATGCCGTAGCGGCGCAGCTTGGAGCGGTTGCCGCCGCAGCCGAACACCACCA
>ERZ840407.883-NODE-883-length-16161-cov-11.066745_pt1 | contig 16161 bp, 11 predicted proteins | sample MGYA00519877_ERZ840407 | MGnify/ENA primary metagenome ERZ840407 (study PRJEB31850, sample SAMEA3708875) | human gut metagenome | biome: human gut; feature: human-associated habitat; material: faeces | place: China | collected 2014 ...
TCAGCTTCTTAGCGCCGGTGGCGGGGTCACGGGTGAATGCAACGCCGGTGCCGGAGCGGTCGCCGGAGTTACCGAAAGCCATCTGCTGGACGTTGACAGCGGTACCCCACTCGTAGGGGATCTCGTTCATCTTACGATAGACGTTTGCGCGGGGGTTGTCCCAGCTGCGGAAGACGGCCTTGACAGCCTCGATCAGCTGATCCTTGGGGTCCTGGGGGAAGGGTCTGCCCTCGTTGTCCTCATAGATCTTCTTGAAGGTGCCGACCAGTTCCTTCAGGTCGTCAGCAGTCAGGTCAACGTCGTTCTTGACGCCCTTGGCTTCCTTCATCTTATCGATCTCGACCTCGAACAGGCTCTTCGGGACCATCATGACGACGTCGGCGAACATCTGCACGAAACGGCGATAGCAGTCGTATGCAAAGCGGGGGTTGTTGGTCTTCTTGGCCAGGCCCTCAACAGCCTCGTCGTTCAGGCCCAGGTTCAGGATGGTGTCCATCATGCCAGGCATGGACTGACGCGCGCCGGAACGGACGGAGACCAGCAGGGGGTTTGCGTTATCGCCAAACTTCTTGCCGGTGATCTCCTCCAGGCCCTTGACGTGCTCGAAGATATCAGCAGTGATCTCATCGTTGATCTGACGGCCGTCTGCATAATACTGGGTGCAGGCCTCCGTGGTAATGGTGAAGCCCTGAGGCACCGGCATACCGGCGGCAGTCATCTCTGCCAGACCGGCGCCCTTGCCGCCCAGAATGTTCTTCATGGTGGTCTTGTCGCCGCCGAAGGCCTTGTTGCCCTCGCTGAAGTAGTACAGATACGTTTTGCTCATGCGTTCTTTACCTCCCAATTGGTGGCCTCCGGCGCAACGCTCCGGCGGTCTCATCGTTTGCTCTGTCTTTGGTCACGATGAACATTTGTTATTGTGAATGCTAAACTATTATACCAGAAATCCCGGGTCATTCCATCGGTCAAAGCGCCAAATTTAATTGATAAATTTTGTGCAATCTCTTGCATTTCACTCACTTTTACGCTAATATAGAATGGGAAGAATTTCGAGAGTATTTTCTCATTTTTCGTTGTTTTTCTCACTTGTTGGATACAACTTACTATCCATTTAATTTGTCGCATTCCATCTCACTGCCCTTTCTGGCCGAGTTTGTCGCTCAGTTGGGCATTCCGGAGGAGGTATTTTTATGAATTCCGATTTTTCCGCCGCCCGCGCGCGGCTGGATGCTGCCGAGGCAAAGCGTGAAGAAGTGCTGCTGCGCCACATTGCAAACGGCGTTATGATCGAGAGCCGTACCGTGGAGATCGACGAGAGCGTCGTCATCGCCCCCGGGGCAAAGATCCTGTCCGGCACCATCCTGCGGGGCAAAACCGTCATCGGCGCGGGCTGCGTCATCGGCCCCAACAGCCTCATTGAGGACAGCACCGTAGACGAGGGCACCACCGTCAACGCCAGCCAGGTGTACGGCAGTCATCTGGGCCCCCACAACAACATCGGGCCGTTCACCCATGTGCGGGTCAACACCGTCACCGATTACGGCGTCCATCTGGGTGCCTATGTGGAGACCAAGAATTCCAACTTTGCCCGGGGCAACACGGTCAGCCACCTGACCTACATCGGCGACAGCGATGTGGGCAAGTACTGCAACTTCGGCTGCGGCACCGTCACCTGCAACTACGATGGCAAGGATAAGTTCCGCACCACCATCGGCGATTACTGCTTCATCGGCTGCAACACCAATCTGGTGGCTCCGGTCAAGATCGGCGACGGAGCCTACACGGCCGCCGGCAGCACCATCACCAAAGACGTGCCCGCGCAGGCGCTGGGCATCGCCCGGGAGCGCCAGACCAATCTGGACGGCTGGGCCGAGCCCAAGATGGAAGCCTACATCGCCAAGAAACAGAAGCTGGAAAAAGAGCAGAATCAGTAAACTTTTTGCAAAACGCCTGTCGGGACGTGGTTTCGGCGGGCGTTTTGTTTGTTTTTTTCACCCATCTATGCTATACTGAAAAACTGTACCACACATTATTAGAGAAAGTGAAAAGGCAAGCAACACCATGACAACTGCAAACGACATCTGGCTCATTGCCGGCCTCGGCAATCCGGAAGCCAAATACGACGGCACCCGCCACAACGCGGGCTTTGCCGCGCTGGACGCCCTCGCCGCCAAGTGGGGCATCTCGGTCAACAAGAGCAAATTTCAGGGCCTGTGGGGCCAGGGCGAAGTGGAGGGCCACAAGGTCGTCCTGCTCAAGCCTCTGACCTACATGAACCTTTCGGGCGACTCCATCGCCCCGCTGGCAGGTTTCTTCAAGATCCCGGCCGACCATGTCATCGTCCTGTGCGACGACATCACCCAGGCCCCCGGCAAGCTCCGCATCCGGCCCTCCGGCTCGGCAGGCGGGCACAACGGCCTCAAGAGCATCATTGCCCGGCTGGGCGGGGAAAACTTCCCCCGCATCCGTCTTGGCGTAGGTGCCAAGCCCCACCCGGATTACGACCTTGCTGCCTGGGTCCTTGGCAAGTTCCCGCCTGAGGATGTCAAAGCGATGACCGACCGCTACCCGGACATTGAAGCCGCCGCCAAACTCATCATGGACGGCAAGCTTGGCTTCGCTCAGAGTAAATATAATGGATCATGAAAACGCTGTCGCGTTTTCATGATCCATTCCGTGACTGCTTATGAAGAGAGGAGGTCTACGATGTACGAGGCACTGTTAAAGGCCACGCCTGAATATCAGAAGATCGCTGCCAGCCTGGCTGCACCGGGCCCGGCAGCCCTGTTTGGCCTGCCCCCGGCGGGCCGCGCCCTGCTGTACGCCGCCCTGCAAAAAGACCTGGGCCGTGTGCTCTGCATCGTGACCCCGGGCGAGGCCGAGGCCACCCACTTTGCGGAAGACCTCAAGGCCCTGGGCCTGACGGCAGCGGTCTTCCCGCCCCGGGATTTCATGCTCCGCCCCGTGGAGGGCGCGGGCCGCGAGTACGAGTACCGCCGTCTTTCTGTATTGGGCCAGCTGGCGGGCGGGCGGCTGAATGCCGTCTGTGTCCCCGCCGAGGCCCTGCTGCAATACACCGTCCCCCGGGACGAATTTTTAAAGAATACCCTCACCCTCAAGCCCGGCATGGTCTACAACCGGGAGGCGCTGGTGGAGCGGCTGTTTGCCGCCGGGTATGTCCGCCGCAGCCAGGTGGATGGCCCGGGCCAATTCAGCGTCCGGGGCGACATTGTGGACATCTACGCGCCGGACATGCGCCAACCCGCCCGTGTGGAGTACTGGGATGACGAGATCGACTCGCTGGCATCGTTCGACCTGCTCACCCAGCGCCGGGACGGTTCGCTGGAAAAGATCTATCTCTCCCCCGCCCGCGAGGTGCTGTTCGGCAACACGGTACAGACGGCGGAGGCCCTCCGCGACGCCTGGAAAAAGGCCCGCGGCAAACACCGGGCAGCGCTGGAAAAGGCCATGGAGGCTGATCTGGCCCAGCTGGATTCCGGCTTGATGCCCGAGGCCATGGACAAATACTACGGCCTGCGGTACGCGGTCCCCGCCACCCTGCTGGACCACCTCACCGGCCCCATCTTTGTGCTGGATGAGGTAGGCGGCATCCGGGATGCACAGAAAGCCACCGAGTTCCGCCGGGGCGAAGAGCTCACCGGCCTGCTGGAAGAGGGCGTCATCTGCCCCGGGCTGGATGTGCTCTACCAGACCATGGACGACCTGGCCATTGCCGCCCAGAAACAGAGCACCCTGCTGTGCGAGAACTTCCTGCGCGGCATGAATGAGTTCAAGCTGAAAGACCTCATCAACGCGGAGGCTTTCGCGGCCCCCAACTGGGGCGGCGACCTGGCCTCCCTGCGGGAAGATCTGGACCCGCTGGTGGAGCAGGGCTATGCCATCGCGCTGTTCGCAGGCACCCCCAAGGGCGCAGCTGCCCTTACCCGGGACCTTGCCGACAAAGGCTATGCCGTCAGCATGAGCCGGGATGTCCGCCCCGCCAAAGGGCTGGTGCAGATCCTGCCCGGCCACTTGACCGCCGGGTGCACTTTCCCCTTTGCACACGTCGCTGTCCTCTCTTCCCGCCGCCATGGTCTGGATGAAGCCAGCGAGGCCGCCAAGAAACGCAAAAAGAACAAAAACGCCCTGTCCAGCCTTTCGGACATCAAGCCCGGCGATTATGTGGTGCACCAGAGCCACGGCATCGGCATGTACGCAGGCATCCAGCGGCTGGAAGTGCAGGGTGCCACCAAAGATTACCTCAAAGTGCAGTATTCCGGCTCCGACGTGCTGTATGTGCCCGTCACCCAGCTGGACCTGCTTTCCCGCTACACCGCCCCTGGCGATGAAGAAAAAGTCAAGCTGGCCAAGCTGGGCGGTGCCGAGTGGCAGCGCACCCGCGCCAAGGTCAAAAAGGCCACCGAGGAGATGGCCCAGGAGCTCATTGAGCTCTACGCCCGCCGCCGACAGGCACAGGGCTACGCGTTCCCGCCGGACGGCGACTGGCAGAGCGATTTTGAGACCCGCTTTGAGTACGACGAGACCGACGACCAGCTCAACGCCACGGCGGAGATCAAAAAGGATATGGAAAAGACCTACCCCATGGACCGCCTGCTCTGCGGCGACGTGGGCGTGGGCAAAACGGAAGTGGCCCTGCGGGCCGCGTTCAAGTGCGTGATGGGCGGCAAGCAGTGCGCCATTCTGGCCCCCACCACCCTGCTGGCCTGGCAGCACTACAACACCATCCTCTCCCGGATGGAGGCGTTCCCGGTCAAAGTGGAGATGATGTCCCGCTTCCGCACCGCCAAGCAGCAGAAAGAGACCCTGCGGGGCCTGCAGGCTGGCAGTGTGGACATCGTGGTGGGCACCCACCGGCTCCTCTCCAAGGACGTCCGCTTCCACGACCTGGGCCTTGTCATCATTGATGAGGAGCAGCGGTTCGGCGTCAAACACAAGGAGAAGCTGAAAGAAAACTTCATCGGGGTGGATATGCTCACCCTTTCGGCCACACCGATCCCCCGCACCCTGAACATGGCCATGAGCGGCATCCGCGACCTCTCCACCATTGAGCAGCCGCCCTTTGAGCGCCAGCCCGTGGAGACATTCGTCCTCGAGTACAACGATGTCATCCTGGCCGAGGCCATGAAGAAAGAGCTGGCCCGGGGCGGGCAGGTCTACTATCTGCACAACCGGGTGGACAACATTGAGTCCACCGCCGCCCATGTCAGCCAGATGGTGCCCGGCGCCCGGGTGGGCATCGCCCACGGCAAGATGACCGAGGACGAGCTCAACCCCGTCTGGCAGCATCTGCTCAACGGCGAGATCGACATCCTCGTCTGCACCACCCTCATTGAAACAGGCATCGACGTGCGCAACTGCAACACCCTCATCATTGAGGACGCCGACCGGATGGGCCTGGCCCAGCTGTACCAGATAAGAGGCCGCGTGGGCCGTTCCGGCCGCAAGGCCTACGCCTACTTCACGTTCCGCCGGGACAAGACCCTCTCCGACATTGCCCAGAAACGGCTTTCCGCCATCCGGGAGTTCACCGCGTTCGGCTCCGGTTTCCGCATCGCCATGCGCGATCTGCAAATTCGCGGTGCGGGCAGCCTGCTGGGCCACAGCCAGCACGGCCACATGGAGGCCGTGGGCTATGACCTCTATGTCAAGATGCTGAATCAGGCCATCGCCCGGGCCAAGGGCGAACCGCTCCAGCGGGACAAGAGCGAGTGCCTGGTGGACCTGCGGGTGGACGCGTTCATCCCCGAAAAGTATATCGCGGATGGGCCGGGCCGCATCGAAGCCTACAAACGCATTGCCGCCATCCAGACCCCCGAGGACGCCGCCGATGTGCTGGACGAGCTCATCGACCGCTACGGCGACCCGCCTCCCTCGGTCAGCGATCTGGTCAATGTCTCCCTCGTCCGGGTGCAGGCCGCCGCCGTGGGCGTGTACGAGGTCACCCAGAAAAAAGACACCCTGCTGCTGCAGGTGGAGGAGCTGGACCTTGGCATGATCCGGGGCCTGCTCATCGCGTTCAACGGCCGGGTCACGGCAGGGGCCGGGACCAAGCCTTACCTCTCTGTCACCCTCCAGCCCGACGAAAAGCCGCTGGAATTACTGCAAAGCATCCTGAAAGCAATGGGCACTATCTTGTCTCAAAAATAAATTTATCGCAATTTAAAAAAAGTGCGCATAGTTCAAAGAAAAAGCCCGCCTATGCCAGCAGCACAGACGGACTCATTTCTTGCTCCAATCAGAGTCAACCCTTGTAATCAGTCATTCGGGTAATTGTCAACACCAGTAACCTCACCTGTCAGCATATTATCTTTCATAACCAGATAATTTTCTGGAATTCGCAGCAACTCTATGTCAAATTTCGACGTCACCTGTTTGATCTCATAGATTTCGTCAATCCTGCTACCATCCCATGCATGCACAACATACTTCAGGTTCATACCTTCCGTGTCTGATTTTTCAAAACAGTAGTAATAGTATAAACCAGAACCGCTGCTTGTTCTTTCACAGTAATACTCCACATTATCGATCGTTATAGAAGAAGTTTTTATCGGGGGATTACTTTCCAGATAGGTCGAAAGGAAGTTCAAAGAGCACACCGTACCGTTAGAAATACCATAATCTTCCGTTATTTCAACCACATCAATCGGCTCATCTCCCCTTGTCCATGTGCTATTATATTCATAGAACCGCTGTGTCTTATAATCCAAAACTTTCACATCCGGAACGATTTGGGTTCCAGATTTTACCCATCCGTGCAAAGCTCTCCGGCGACCGTCACAGACTTCCGTGATTTCCTGTTGCAACTTCCGAGCATAATAACGGACGCACTTACTGTTGCACAGCACTCCTTGTCGTTTGAAATATTTTACCGTGCGGCTGACATATTGACTTGGCTGCTCTTCTCCATTTCCCGAACCACCACCAGTTCCGGAATCTCCATCCGTCCCGGCGTTTCCACTATTTCCAGAATTACCACCTGTTCCGGCATTTCCGCCGTTTCCTGAATCGTCGGTTCCCTGTCCTCCGGTGCTTCCGCCACCGCCTCCGCCGCAACCAGTGAGGCCAAACATTGTGATTCCCACCGTACTAAGACCAGCCGCTTTCAGAAAAGAACGCCGCGAAATCAGTTCACGCATACTTAATTCCTCCTATTTTGTAAAGTACAAATCATAGTTTCCGCTAGCTCGATTGTACCCCCCCCCCATACAAAATTTGTCAAGCATCACAGAAAAGATTCTCATTTTGCACAATCTCATCAAGTTAAAATTGTCACACCGCACAAAAAATGTTTCTGTCAGTGGCACAGACGGACTTTTATAGCAGTTTGCATTTTGAACACGAAAGCAATTGCTGTAAATCGCATACCACAAAGATGCCGTTTTGACAGACGTTATTTGTAAAAATTTCGATAGGAGTACCTTTATGAAACAGAAAATCCTTGCACTTCTCTGCGCTGTTGCGCTGACGTTCAGCCTGGCAGGCTGCGTCATTTCCACCCCGGACACCGTGGGCAGCCTGGGCGATTACGAGATCTCCTCCGGCCTGTATCTGCTGGCCCAGTACGACGCCTACCAGAAAGCCGCCGACCTCGCTTCCTCCGACCAGGACGCCGCCAATGTGAAAGCTTTTTTGAAGCAGACCATCACCGTGGACAGCGACAGCGGCGAGACGGCCACCGTCAGCGATTATGTCGCCCGGAAAACGCTGGAGAACCTGCAGACCTACGCCGCCATTGAGCTGCGCTTTGACGAGCTGGGCGGCCAGCTGACCGCCGAAGAGGAACAGCAGGCCGACAGCTACGCCCAGCAGCTGATGGACCAGTACGGCGATACCTACAAGGCCAACGGCATCGGGCTGGAGACCGTGCAGCACTTTGAGCGCATCCTGCTCAAGAGCAACGACCTGCTGACCCTCGTTTATGGCAACGGCGGCGAGACCCCCGTCTCGGACGCCGACCTGACGGAGCATCTGGAAAACAACATGGTGGAACTGGCTTATTACGTCATCCCGCTCTACAACACCAGCACCTATGCCTTTGCGGATGACGACCAAAAGGCCCAGATGCTCACGCTGGCCCAGCAGGCCGCCACGGCCGTCAATCTGGCCTCCAATGAGAGTGCTTCGGAGCAGGTCAGTGCCCTGAACGCCGCCGCTCAGGCCGCCCTGCCGGACATCTACGCCGTGCTGGGCGGCACAGCCGACAACACCAGCCCCCAGACCGAGCTGCTGGGCTCCTCCACGCTGGACTCCACGTTCACCCAGAGCGGTTCCGCCGATACCATCCGGAACCTTGCCTACGGGCAGGCGGCCGCCGTGCAGTATTCCAGCTATGCCATGATGCTGGCCCTGCGAGTGGACCCGCTGAGCGTTGCCTCGCTGGACGACCTGCGGGATCAGGTCATCACCGACATGAAGACCAGTGAGCTGAAGACCGCACTGAGTGATTACGGTGCCTCCCTGGAGAACCGCCTCGACACCTCGGCCATGAACAAACTGCCTATGACCAAGATCGTCAACAAATAAGTTCCGTAAAAGCACAACAGCGCCCTGCCCGGAGAAGCTTCTCCAGAGCAGGGCGCTGTTTTTGCTCTCTTATTTTGCAGTCACCTTTGCAAACTCCGCCGCCAGCGCCGCATTGCAGGAGCGGACGGCAGCGGCCTCCGGCTTGAGGGCCGCGCGGTCGTAGGTAAACAGGCCGTTCACCTCGTCCTCCACGTCGGTCAGCTGGGTGTACACCAGCGCCGAGAGGCCCCGCCCCAGCTGGGGCAGAATGGTCTTCCATTGCAGCATTTTATAGCGTTTGGTCAGGTCGGCTTTGTCTTTGGCGGTGCCGTAGCCGTAGGTCTTGCCGGGCGGCTCGTGGCCGGGCATGGGCCAGGCAATGCCGCCGTACTCGCTCAGGGCCACCGTCCGCCTGCCGGGCCGGATGCGGAGCGGGTAGAAGTAATTGTGGCGGGAGTCCACATCTCCCCCGCCCTGGTCGTACCAGCCGCTGGCTTCGTCGATCAGGCGGGTGTCATCCAGCGCCCGGAGGGCCGCCGTGGCGGCGCGGGCATCAAACTGCCCCCACCCCTCGTTGAACGGCACCCAGCACCCGATGCAGGGGTGGCACCGCAGAGCCTCTACAGTGGTTTTTAATTCGGTCTGATAACTTTCCCGGCTGGTTTCCGTCTCGCGCCCCAGCAGCCCCCACAGGGGCTTTGCGTCGGGTGTATGGCGGAGCAGGGGCAGCAGGGCGTTGGTCAGGTAGGTGACGTACCACTGGTTCATCTTCCCGCCGCCGTTCACCATATCCTGCCAGACGATGAGGCCCAGCTTATCGCAGTGGTAGTACCACCGCTGCGGCTCGATCTTGGCGTGCTTGCGCAGCAGGTTGAAGCCCAGCTCCTTGACCTGCTCCAGCTCGTGCACCACCGCCGCGTCCGAGGGCGGGGTATACAGCCCCTCCGGCCAGTAGCCCTGGTCCAGCAGGCCGTTGAGGAGGATGGGCTTTCCGTTGAGGCAGAAGCGCAGGATGCCTTTCGCGTCCGGCTCACAGCTCCATTTGCGGAGGGCAAAATAACTGTGCACGGTATCAAAACCGTCTTCGTCCCCCTGGGTGGTACCCACGGTCAGGTCGTAGAGGAACGGGCGGTCCGGACTCCACGGAAAGAAATGTTTCTCCGGGATGTTCAGCGTCACCTCGCCGTCCTGGTCGGCCTCGTCGCCGCCCCAGTCCTCGGCAATGGTCACGCCCCCGGCCCGCACCACAGCCCAGAGGTTTTTTGCCCCGCCGGGCTGGGCCGTGTGGGCTTTTACCGTCACGGTCCGGGCATCGTAGTCCGGGGTGACAGTCAGCTCCGTAATGTAATTGTCCGGCACCCGCTCCAGCCAGACGGTCTGCCAGATGCCGCTCTGGGCATGGTAGAACATCCCGCCGGGGGTCAGGGTCTGCTTGCCCCGGGCCTGGGTGCCATTCCCGGTGGGGTCCTGCACGGCCACCCAGAGGGTGTTGCGGCCCGGCCGCAAATAATCGGTGATGTCCAGCGTAAAGGGCCAGTAGCCGCCCCTGTGGCCGCCGGCCAGATGGCCGTTGACCTCCACGGCGCAGGCGTAGTCCACCGCTCCGAAGTGGAGCAGCACCCGTCCGCCCTGCCCCGCCGGGGGCGTAAAGCCGCGGTGGTAGTGGAGCCACTCCCCGGGCTGCAGCGTCCGCCCCACTCCGGAAGCCGGAGCCTCGGGCGAGTAGGGCACCCGGATGGTCCCATCCCACGCCGTGGGGAACTGTGCCGCCTTGGTAAACGCGTATTGCCACGAGCCGTTCAGGGACTCAAAGCTGTCCCGCCGCAGCGCCGGGCGGGGGTATTCGGAAAGTGGGTGCTGCATTTTGCCCTCCTGTTTCCTCTATTGGGCTCCCCTGAGAGGTTTTTATTTTGGATCAAAGCGTTTGCAGTTACTTGCGGTATGCTGCCGCCAGCTTTTCGAGGGCGGGCAGACTCCGCTTGACTTTCTCGGTGTCGATGCAGTAGGCAAAGCGCACATAGCCCTTGACACCAAACGTATCGCTGGGCACCAGCAACAGGTCAAACTCCCGGGCTTTCATGCAGAACGCGTTGGCGTCTTCTTCCAACGCCTTGGGGAAGATGTAGAACGTGCCGCCGGGGCGCTCCACCTCAAAGCCCAGCTCGGTGAGTTTGTCGTACAGCAGGTTCCTGTTGGTCTCGTAGACGGAGAGGTCGCTGGTGGCATCCAGGCAGCGGCTGACGGCTTTCTGGATGATGCTGGGCGGGCAGTTGTGGCCCGTAAAGCGGGAGATCTGGGCCAGAATGTCCACCAGGATGTCCGCCCCCTCGCAGGCCGGGTTGACCGCCACATAGCCCAGACGCTCGCCGGGCAGGCTCAGCGTCTTGGAGAACGAGAGGCAGGTCAGGGTGTGGGGGTAGAATGCCGCCGGGTAAGGCACGGTCTTGCCGTCAAAAACGATGTCCCGGTAAGGCTCGTCGCTGACGAGGAAGATGTTGTGGCCGTACTCCTTGCTCTTGGCGGTCAGGATCTCGGCCAGCCGGGTCAGGGTCTCCGCCGAGTAAACCACGCCCGTGGGGTTGTTGGGGGTGTTGATGAGGATGCAGGTGACATTCTCGGTCAGCATCTCCTCAAAGGCGTCCAGATTGGGCTGGAACGTGGGCGGCTGGGGCGGCACCACTTTCAGCACGGCGCCCGTTCCCCGGACGTAGGGCCCGTACTCCGAAAAATAGGGTGCGAACGTCAGCACCTCGTCGCCGGGCTTGGTCACGGCGCGGATGGCGTGGGCAATGGCGCCCGCGGCACCCGTGGTGGGGAAAATATGCTTCTGCTCATAGGGCAGGCCGAACGTTTTGGCCAGATGGGCTGCCGCGGCGGTGCGGAACCCCGGGTCGCCCTGGCTGGGGCAGTAGCCGTGGAGGGCAATGGGCTCCTCCGTGGCCAGCAGGTCCTGCATGGCCGCCGTAAACCGCGGCGGGCAGGGCACGCTGGGGTTGCCCAGCGAGTAGTCAAACACGTTCTCATAGCCGATCTCGGCAGCCCTCTGTTTGCCGTACATAAAGGTCTCACGGATCACGCTCTTATGGGCCAGCATCGCGCGGTAGGTTTCGTTCAGCATCATGATTCCCCTCTCGCTTTTCGGATCTCTTTTATTTCTTGTCCGGCAGTGCAGACGCATAGCTCTGCTCTACCTTGACGACGCAGCAGTATTTCGGGTCCTGCTCTTTGACGAACTGGCACATCTTTGCCAGCATCTGGTCAATGTCCCCGGTGTATCCCGCCGGGAACACCAGATCAAACAGAACATTGGTGTGGCTGTCCCCCGGCACGATCCGCAGATCGTGGATGGAAAGCCGCGGGTCCAGCTGGCGGGCATGTTCCTTCAAACGGGCCCGCAGCACCCCCACCGACGCGTCCGCCGTGACGATGGGGTCGTAATGGATGGTGACCTGCAGCCGGTCTTTTTTGAGAAAGTCGTTCTCGATGTTGTCGATGACGTCATGGGCCGTCAGCGGGTCGGTCTCGGCCGGGAACTCCACATGCAGGGAGGCGAACTGGTGCCCGGGGCCGTAATCGTGGACCATGAGGTCATGCACGCCCAGTACCCCGGGATAGCTCATGACGGTCCGCTCAATGTGCTCCACCAGCTCGGGGCTGGGGCTCTCGCCCAGCAGCGGGCTCAGGGTATCCATCACCAGGCCCCATCCGGACCAGAGGATGAACGCCGCCACGCCCACGCCCATAATGCCATCAATGATGCCGTAGCCCGTCAGGCTGCACAGGATGGTGGAAAGGAGGACCGCTCCGGTGGTCAGCACATCGTTGCGGCTGTCGGCGGCGGTAGCCATCAGGGTCTCCGAGTTGATCTTTTTGCCCACGGCGCGGTTGAAGCCGCTCAACCAGAGCTTGACGAGGATGGACGCCGCCAGCACCCCGATGCTGAGCCAGCTGAACGCCACCGGCGTGGGGTGGAGTACTTTCAGAGCCGATTCTTTCAGCAGCGAGAGGCCGATGGCCAGAATGGTGACGCTGACCACGAGGCCCGCCAGATACTCGTACCGGGCGTGGCCGTAGGGGTGCTCCGCATCCGGGGCCTTGGCCGCCAGCCGGAAGCCAATGAGGCTGACCACATTGGACGAGGCATCCGACAGGTTGTTCAGGGCGTCCGCCATGATGGCGATGGAGCCAAACAGGGTGCCTGCCAGCAGCTTGCCGATACAGAGCAGAATGTTGCAGGCCATGCCCACCAGACTGGCCAGATTGCCGTAGGCCGTGCGGACAGCGGCGTCTTTCACATCATCCGGGCGCTTGATGAAGCAGCGGATCAGAAATTGAGTCATATCGTACCTCCCGGCTGCCGCGGCAGCCATGTCTTGTTCAGTATAGCACAGCACTTCACGGTTTTAAAGTGTTTTTGTGAATTTTCTTCTTCCTAAGCCAGATCCCCCAGATAACAATCCCCCCGGCGGGGCGGGAATGCCTCACCGGGGGGGTGGAAGTTTCTGGTTTCAGGGGGGCTCAGACCTGCTTGGCCGAGGGCTTGCTCAGATCGAGGCTGCGGACGATCTTGCGGACGGGCAGGATGCTCTTGGCGTTCATCGAGAGCTCGTCCACGCCCATGCGGAGGAATGTTTCGGTCAGGGCGGTGTCCGCGCCCAGCTCGCCGCAGATGCCCACCCAGATATTGTGGCGGTGACCGGCGTCAATGGTCATCTTGATGGCCTTGAGCACGGCGGGGTGATGCGGGTCAAAGAACGGCTCCAGCTTTGCGTTCTGGCGGTCCAGCGCGCAGGTGTACTGGGTGAGGTCATTGGTGCCGATAGAGAAGAAATCGCACTCCTCGGCCAGATCGTCCGCAATGAGGACGGCGGCGGGGGTCTCGATCATGGTACCCACTTCGAGGTTCTGGTCAAACTTGACGCCCTCGGCGGTGAGCTCCGCGCGGCACTCGTTCAGCACGGCCTTGGCGTCCTGCAGCTCCCGCAGGCTGGTGATCATGGGGAACATGATGCTCATGTTGCCGTAAGCGGAAGCCCGCAGCAAGGCCCGCAGCTGGGTCTTGAAGAAGTCTTTCCGGGTCAGGCAGATGCGGATAGCGCGGTAGCCCAGAGCGGGGTTGTCCTCGTGGTCCAGCTGCATATAGTCCACGGTCTTGTCCGCGCCGATGTCACAGGTGCGGACGACTACTTTCTTGGGGGCCAGGCTCTCCACCACCTGCTTGTACGCCTCAAACTGGTAATCCTCGGTGGGATAGTCCTTGCAGTTGAGGTAGACGAATTCTGTCCGGAACAGGCCGACGCCGCCGGCGTCGTTCTGCTGCACGGCACCCACATCGCCCATGCCGCCGATGTTTGCATACACGTTGATGGTCTTGCCGTCCAGCGTGGTGTTGGGCTTTCCCTTGAGCTCCTGCAGCAGGACCTGCTTTTTCTGATCCTCTTTCTGGCGGGCGCGGAGGCTCTGGAGCAGGTCGGGGGTGGGGTCCACATACACGCAGGCGTTGTAGCCGTCCACCACGGCCATCTTGCCGTCCCAGTCGTCCTGGATATCCTTGCACTGGATCAGGGCGGGGATGTTCATGCTGCGGGCCAGGATGGCCGTGTGGCTGTTGGAGCTGCCCTCCCGGGTGATGAAGCCCAGCAGCAGGCTCTTGTCCATCCGGACCGTCTCCGAGGGGGCCAGGTCGTCCGCCACAAGAATACTGGGCTCGGTGCCCTGCAGGCTGGCGTTGTCCACCCCCTGCAAAATGTCCAGCATGGCCTGCGCGATGTCGATGACATCGGCGCTGCGGGCCTGCAGATAGGGGTCGTCCATGGCGGCAAACACGGCGGCCTGGTTGTCGCCTGCCGTCTTGACGGCATACTCGGCGCAGCGGCGCTGGCCGTTGATGATCTCCTTGATGGCGTCCACGAAGTCGTCATCATCCAGCATCATGGCGTGGATGTTGAACACTTCGGCGATGTCCTCGCCTGCCTCGGCAAGGGCTTTCTCGTACAGGGCGGTCTGCTGGTCGATGGCCTTGGCCCGGGCGTCCTCAAAACGCTCGACCTCCGCGGCGGCGTCGGCCACTTCGGCCGCCGAGATGGTCGTATTCTTTTTTTTGTAGAGTTTCAGCTTGCCAATGGCAATGCCGTTCAGAATGCTTTTACCGGTACCCACCTGCATCGTTCATTTCTCCTTATCACTCAAATCTCTTGCGTCTGGGAACGAAAAAGCCCCCGCAGTCTCCCGCGAGGGCTTCTCATCACGACATTACACGCGATCAGACGTTCTCGCTCAGGAACTTCTGGATCGCCTCTGCGGCAGCGGCCTCATCGTCGCCCTCCACCTTGACGGTAACGGTATCGCCCTGCTTGACGCCCATGCCCATCAGAGCCATCAGCTTGCGCAGGTCGCAGGTCTTGCCGCCCTTTTCAAGGGTGGCGGTGCTTGCGTAACCCTTGACCAGCTTCACGAGCAGGCCGGCGGGGCGTGCGTGGATGCCGCATGCATCCTTAACGGTATACTGGAATTCTTTCATAATCATTTTCTCCTTACTTATCCATCCACGGAACGGGCCAGCCGCGCGGCCCCGTCTGCAATAAAAACCCTGGTTTATTGCGGGATGTTACTACTCTTATTATAAACCTTAGTCGTTCTTTTTGCACCCTTTCATATTGCCGATTTTTCCGCGAAAATTTTGGTATAATTGAACATAATCTTGCCTCAAAAGTACCATCATTGCACAATTTTCTGCTTTTGGGAAAGACTTTTGTTCACTTTCCCACTCACTCGACAGGGTACCCCTCGGCGTCCAGCGGGAGGTCCGTATAGCGGGCCGCTTCCGGCAGAGGCGTTTCGGGTTCGCCGGAGGTCTGCTGGCTCTGGCCGGCGGCGTTCAGCTCCTCGTCATGGCGCTCGCCCCAGTCCCCGCTGAAATCCTCGCCCGAGGTCTCCATGGCCTGCCCGGAGGCGCCGAGCTCCTCGTCATGGCGCTCGCCCCAATCGCCGCTGAAATCTTCTCCCGAGACTTCCGTGGCCTCCTGCATGGCCATAGCGGTCTGGGCGTCTTTCAGGCCGGTGACGACGCCGGAGGGCTTCTCCAGCAGGTAGGCCCCGATGGCCTTTTTCTTGTACACCAGCAGCACGCCATAGCTCATGGTGTCGCCCTTGCTCACGGCGGGCAGCAGGGCCGTCCATTTTTCCACGGTCTTGCCCTTGTAGCGGGTCAGGTCCATGCCGCTCTGCTGCACCACCCCGTTGAATGCCGAAAAGCTGTCGTCCCACCTGCGGGGGATCTTGACCTTATCGGCGGCGATGGTGGCCGCGTCCACGTCCAGCCCATAGCCGGTGAACCAGGTCTGGATGTCCTGGGCGCTCTCGATCTTGTTGCCGCTGGCCGCGGCGGCCGCCATGACGCTCCGCCCGCTGATGTACCGCCCCAGCATCGCGCTGAACACCACCAGCGCACAGCATAGCACGCCGACGCCCACCTTTTTGAGCCCGGCCTTTTTCAGCGTTACCACAAACATATACCGTTCCCTCCCACCCATTTGGTTGTGTCCGTACAGTATATGCCTGTGTGAACTGGGGATATGCACACGTTTGCTGGAAAACGTCACGGAATGCCAAAGCCTCCCCTACTAGGGGAGGTGGCAT
>ERZ840407.887-NODE-887-length-16059-cov-12.693827_pt1 | contig 16059 bp, 12 predicted proteins | sample MGYA00519877_ERZ840407 | MGnify/ENA primary metagenome ERZ840407 (study PRJEB31850, sample SAMEA3708875) | human gut metagenome | biome: human gut; feature: human-associated habitat; material: faeces | place: China | collected 2014 ...
TCTCCAGTTCCTTCGACTTTCCAGCGGTAGCGATAATGAATGCACCTCCAAACAATAGTCCATAGTGTTGCGTTTTTTGGCATAGAAAACGCGGCCGCCCCAGTTTCGGGACAGCCGCGCAAAATTCACTCAAAAGCGCGATTCGGTCTTCAAGACGAATCGGTTCAGGGTATAGCCCGGGGGTCCTTACCCCTCAAGGCGAGCGCGGCACAGGCCGTAGCTGCTTTCTTTACTCGGATATTCTACCACACCCCGGGGAGGCTGTCAAGCATTTTTATGCGGGAATTTGAAAAATATTCTTAAACTTCAATCAGCTCCCCCAGCTCCAGCGAATATATCCCTTTATAAGTCACCCGCCGGGGGGCGAAGCGCTTATCGATGGCCCTGGCGTAGAGTTCCAACTGAGCGCGGTAGGCTCGGACGAAGTCGGCAGGAGTCTTGCGGCGGTCCGTCTTGTAGTCCAGAAGCTCGAGGTGGTCGGGGTAGACGAGGACGATGTCCGCGATGCCCTGCACCAGCACCCCGGCGTCGGCGGCAGGGCCGTCGGGCAGGGCGCGGCCCTGGGCAGCCATGACTTCGGCGGCAGGCAGCGACGTGATAAAAGCCAGCTCCCGCAGCACATCCTCTGCCCCGCAGATGCGGCGGAACGCCTCGCTGCGCACAAAGCGGAGTATCTTATAGACATCCAGCTTCCCGGCAATGGCGGGGGGCGTGAGCTGCGCCGCCGCCTGACGCTCCCGCTCGGCGCGGACGGCGGCCAGAACGGCAGCGTCCTCTGCGTCCCGCACAGCGGCCAGCGCCCTGAAGTCGGCGTGCTCGAGGAAGGCATGGAGAGCCGTACCCATCTCGGCGGCGGTGAGGCCGTCCTTCGAGAGGAAGCCCGGGCGCTCGAGGGTGGTCTGCTCAGCAGCGTGGACGAGGCTGGTCACGCTGACCTTGGCCGGGATGTCCGCCAGCGCTGCCGCCGGATACCGCCAGCCGAAGCCCTGCCGCAGCGTCTCCACAAGGGCCGGGTCGGCCTCGGGCCGGGGCGGCTCTTCCGCCTCGGCGGAGGCTTCTTCGGGCGGGAGGACATCGGCCTGCACCGTGAGGGCGATGGTGCTCCCGGTGTCCGCAAAAGGCAGCTCAAGATTCCCGGCCAGACGGCGGAGAGGCCCGCCGTTGGGGTGGACGAGGAGCGCCGCCCGCAGCCAGTCGGCGAAGCTGCCCGCCTGAGCGTTCAGGGTCTCCCCCGCCCCGGCGGCGAGGAAGGCGGCGGCTTTGGCGAAGGGGTTGGACGTCCGGCCAATGCCCAGCGGGACCGTCAAGATCAGCTTATCCTGCGCCCGGGTAAGGGCCACATACAAAAGCCGCATCTGCTCGCTCCGCATCTCGGCGGCGTGGACGGTGGAGAGGGCGGTGTAGGCCGCCGTCTTATAGGCCCCCTCGCCGCCCTCGGGACGGAGACGGAGGCCTGCGCCGCAGACACGATGGAGCAGGACAGGCTGGCGGGTGTCGGCAGCGTTGAACTGCCGGGCCGTGTCGGCCACGAACACCACCGGGAACTGCAAGCCCTTGGAGCGGTGGATGGTCATGATGGTGACGCAGCCGGGCCGCGCCCCGCCGGGGGCAGTCTCCTGCCCGGTGGAGCCCGCCAGCGCGGCCGCGTCGATGGCACGGACGAGGGCCGAGATGCCGCCCGCGCCCGCCCCTGCGCAGAAGGAGGCGAAGCGCCGTGCGTCCTCCCGGCGGCGCTGGCCGTTCTCCATGGCACCGAGGGCGGCGAGGTAGCCGGTGGAAACAAAAATTTCTTCCAGCAGTTCCTCCACCGGCACGCTCCGGGCCATCCGGCGCAGGGCCGTCAGACGCTGGTAGAACGCCTGCACCCGGCGGGTGAAATCATCCTCCGCCTCGCTCTGGACGGCCTGCAGCACTGCGCCGTAGAGGCTGATGCGGGTGTGCTGATCGGGTGTCTGCGCCCCGGCCCGGAGACGGACGAGGTCGTCGTCCGTAAAGCCGAACATCGGCCCCAGCATGGCGGCAGCGAGATAGATGTCCTGCGCGGGGTTGTCGATGACCCGCAGCAGGGCGATGAGGGGGCGGATGTGGGGCGCGTCCAGCAGGTTCTCCCGGGCGTCGGCGTAGACCGGGATGCCCCGGGCCGTCAGGGCCTCGGCGTAGGCCGGGAAGTCGCCTCTCGCCGCCAGCAGGACACAGCAGTCCTCGTACTGCACCGGGCGGGTGGTGCCGCCGTCCCGCACCGGCTCGCCGGAGGCCACCATCGCCTCGATGCGGTCGGCGATATATTTTGCGTCCGTCTCGGCGGCATCGTCGGGCAGGAAGTGGGCCTCCACACTGCCCTCGTACGCGCCGGGTGCGCCGCAGACGAGGCGCTGTCCGTCGCCGTAGGCCGTGTCGCCCAGAGCGGGCGTCATGAGCTGTTCGAAGATAAAGTTGATGCCTGCCACCACCTGCGGGGCAGAGCGGAAGTTGGCGTCTAGCGCCAGCATGGCGTTCTCGCCGGGCTGGCCGTCTTCGGGCCGGGGGCGGGCTTCGCCGCCGGGCAGGAGGGGCCAGCTCTCCAGCTTTTCCCGGAAGATGCTGGGGTCTGCCTGACGGAAGCGGTAGATGCTCTGCTTTAAGTCGCCCACGAGGAAGAGGTCATCCCCTGCCGGGCTGGCCAGACAGCGGTAAAGGGCGTCCTGCAGGGCATTCGTGTCCTGATACTCATCCACCATGACGGCGGCGTAGCCCTGCCGGATGCCCTGACACAGCTCGGTGGGCTGGCCGTCGGCGTCCCGCAGGAGCCGCAGGGCCAGATGCTCGAAATCGCTGAATTCCAGCAATCTTCTCTCCCGCTTCCGGGACGCAAAGCGGGCGTCAAAGTCCCGCACGGCGGCAAAGAGGGCGCGGAGACAGGGTTCGGCGGCTTTCCGGTCAAGCTCGGCTTCGTCGAGGCTGCAACTGATGAGGTCTTCGATTTTCTCAAAGAGCTTTGCGGCCTCGTCGGCCCGGGTCTTGACGGCGTCCTTGTGCTCACCGGTGAGCCGCTTTTTCATATTTTTGAGGCCGGGGGCCTGTTCCATGCCGAGGACGTAGGGCGTCAGCCTGTTGTAGAGGGGCGTCCATTCCCCTGCCCCGGCCAGACGCTCCACCTCGCCCAGCAGGGCGGCGGAGTTTTCCAGCCGCTCGAGGGGTTCGGCGAACTTCTCGTTCACTGCCGCCACGGCCTTTTCCTTGGCGGCAGGGGTCTTCTTGCTGGCCTCGGCGTCGGCCTGCGCAGTCACGAAGTCCTCCCTGCAGTCGTTCCGTGCGGCGCAGAGCAGCTCCTTCGCGGCCCGGGCAGAGCGGGCGGCCTCCTGCATCAGAATATCATGCCAGCAGGTGCGGGCAAAGCCGTTCTCGTCCTGCCACGGGGCCAGCATCTCGTCCAGCTTTTTATCGTAGTCCGGCAGGGCGCGGAGGAAGTCATAGACCTGCAAAACAGCCTCCCCCGCCGCCTTGTCGGTGCGGCCCTTGCCGTAGAGGTCGGCAAAGGCGCAGAAGTCCGCATCCTGATAGGCCGCTTCCAGCGTCTCGGAGAGGGCTGCGTTCCGCAGCATCTCCACGCTGCCGGGGTCAGCAGGGGTGAAGTCCGGCGGGATGTCCAGCGCCTGAAAGTGCTTGTGGAGCAGGTCGAGGCAGAAGGCATCGATGGTGCAGATGGGGGCTCTCTGCAGCAGCATCCGCTGGCGGCGGAGGGCCGTGTTGCCCGGCTCTGCCTGACTGCGGCGGAGCAGCGCCTGCCCGATGCGGGCGCGGAGCTCTGCGGCGGCGGCGTTGGTGAAGGTGACGATGAGGAGCCGGTCGGCGTCCACGGGATGTTCCGGGTCGGTGATGAGCCGGACGGCCCGCTCCGTCAGGACAGCGGTCTTGCCGCTGCCGGCGGCAGCGCTCACCAGCAGCGCACCGCCCCGGTCGTCGATGGCGGCACGCTGGGCCGGGGTCCATTTTGTCTCGCTCACTGGTCTTCCTCCTTTTTCTCTTCCGGTTCAAAAGGCTTTGCAGGGGCGTCCAGCGCCCGCTCTCCGATGCCGTCCTCATGGCAGCAGATGAAGCCGTAGTCGCACCACCGGCAGGGGCTGCGGCCCGTGACCAGCGGCTCGGCGGCGATGCAGCCGCTGTAGAGCTGTTCGCCCATCCGGGTCACAAGGTCATCCAGATGGAGCTGGATGCGGGAGAGCTTGGCCTTGTCGGCGCGTTTCTCTTTCTGGTAGGGGCTGGGTACACCGCCCCGGAAGCTGAAGGGCAGATACCGCCCCGTCTCCTCGGCGTCCATGGCGTCAAAGACTTTCTGCTCGTCCCGGACGAGGCCGTCCAGCTTGTATTCCATGCTCCGGGCAGCCTTGCCCCGGGTGGTCGTCTCGGGGGCCGGGTCGGCCAGCAGGTACAGCACACCCGCAGGCTCTGCCCCGGTGAATCGTCCACCGGCGTCCCGGGTCAGGCTGAACAGGTAGAGCAGCATCTGACAGTCGAGGCCGCAGTAGACTTCCCGCAGGTCAAGCTTTTTCGTGCCGGTCTTATAGTCCACCACCCGCACCCAGCGGGTGCCGTCGTCCTCGACCCACTCGTCGGCGCGGTCCACAGTGCCGATGAGCTGCACCGTCCGGCCATCGGAGAGGCGGTAGGTCTGGCCCCGCACGGCGTCCTCGCCGGGGCCGATCTTCAGCTCACAGGCCACCGGTTTGAAGCTGGACTGGCGCTGCTCGTCCCGCAGGTAGCAAAGCAGACCCGTCATGCTCTTTTTGAGGCGGGAGAGCAGATATGCGAAGCGGGCTGTGTCCTCGGGGAGGTAGCGCTTTGCGTACTCATCTACGAGAAGCCCGGCCAGCGCCGCCATGGCCTCGTCGTCGAGGTCGAGGAAGGGCTGTAAGCCAGCGCAGGGGTTGTCAGGGCCGGGGTGGGGGTCGAGGGCCATCTGGAGCACCCAGTGCATGAGGGTGCCGCTCTGGTCGGCGGAAAGCTCCGCCCGCTTCCGGGGGCGCAGACCCAGCACGTACTGCAGGAAATAGCCGTACCGACAGGTGTAGTATTTTTCGAGCTGACTGGGCGAGATGCGGAGCCGCCGGCCCAGCAGCGTTTCCAGCGCCTCGAGGTCGCTGACCTGACGGGGGCTGCGGCCCGCCATCCGGCGCAGGAGGGCGAGGCCCTCGGGTTCTGCCCCGCCGGGGGCATGAAGAGCCTCGGTGAGGCTGGCGCGCTCGATCTCCGTCAGGGGCCAGCCGCCGCCCAGCACGTCGAGGCCGTCGGCGGCAGTGGCGGCAAGGTCGGTCAGGTCGAGTTCCGGCGCACCCGGTCTCAGCACGTCCACGATGGGCTCGAGGGCGGCACAGAGGGTCTGTCCCTGCCCCTTCGGCCAGCTGAGCCAGAGGCCTCTGGCCGGGGCGGTGAGGGCCTTATAAAAGCAGACCTGTTCCCGCACCACCCGGTTCTCGAAGCAGTCCGGAAGCTCGATCTCCTGCGCCATCAGGGCGTCGCGGTCGGCGTGGGTCAGCAGGCCTGTCTCGCCGGGCGCGGCGGGGAATTCGCCCTCGGAGAGGCCCAGCACAAAGACATAGTCCGGTGCGTCAAGGCGCATCTTGCCTGCGCTGGCCAGCACCACGGCGTCCAGCGTCTGGGGAATGTGGCCGAGGTCGGACGAGCGCAGCAGCAGCCCGAACAGCTCTTCGTACTCGGGGATGGTGACGCTCTGGCCGCCCAGCAGGCTTGCCATCTCATCCAGCAGGCCCATGACCACGTTCCACTCCCGGGCGGCTTCCTCAGCGGCGGGGATGCCCCGCTCGGCCCGGATGGCCTCCACCTGCGCGGCCTGAGCGTCCTCCGCACCCAGCTCCTTCAGGCAGAAGTAGAGGGCGCGGCTCATCTGCTCGGCGTTGGCAGAGCGGAGCTTCGCGCGCAGGCCGTCGGCGGCGGTGATGAGAAGGGCGCGGGCCTTTTCGGCCCGGGCAAGGTTTTCTCTGTCCTCGTCGGTAGGCTCCACATCGCCGAAGCCCCGGGGGTTCTTCTCGAAGGGCGCACGCCACGCCGCCGCATTCGGCGACCAGGTGTAGGCGTAGTTCTCGAGGGCGCAGACCTCTTCCTCGGTGAGGGCGCAGAGGCCGGTCTTGGCCAGGGTGGTGAGCTGTTCCGTCAGCTCTGCACCCCGGGCAATGGCCAGCAGACACCGCACCGCCGTGGCCGGGGCGCTGAACTCGGGCGTCGTCGGCTCGTCGCAGTAGAGGGGGATGTCCGCCATCCGGAACTCGTACTTGACGGCGGCGCGGTATTTCGAGATGTCGCGGCAGACCACCGCCACCTTCCCGCAGCGGACGCCCTGCCGCATGAGGCGGCGGATGGCGGCAGCAGCGGCGCGGGCTTCTTCCTCCCGGCTGGGAGCGGCGAATAATTTTATTTCCGGACAGGCCGGAGGCGGGTCACACCGGCCCGCGGCCAGCAGCTGGGCCGCAGCGGCAAGGCCGGGAGCGTCGGCATGGCGCACGTCCCGGCGCAGCAGTTCCGGCACGGCCACTTCAGTGCCGTTTCGGCGGGCCAGCTGGCGCAGCTGGGCCGCCACCTGCTTCGCGCCGGAGAAAAGGCTCATGTCCCCCGGCACGAGAGGGGCGCCGTCGTCGCAGAGGGCCACCGTCACGGTGGGCAGCGAGGCCAGCAGGGCGCCCATCAGCCGCTTTTTCGGGGCGTTGAAGGTGTCGAACTCGTCGATAAAGACGGCCCTGTCCCGCAGGAACTCCGGCAGTTCGCCCCGGGCCAGTGCGGCCTCGAGGCGGGATGCGGCCAGCTCCAGCCGGTCGGAGGGGTCCATGCCTGTCCCGGCCAGCAGGGTCTCGTAGCCCTGAAAGATGAGGGCCAGTTCGCTGAGCTTGGCGCTGTCGGTGCCGCAGTCCTGCGCCAGCTCATAGAGCTGCCGACCCGAGAGGCCCGCGCTCTTGAGCTCGTCGATGGTCTCGGCGGCCATCTGGCAGAAGGCGGCCGAACGGCGGTGGCGGTAATAGTAATGGACGTTGTCCTGCAGTTCCTCGAGGGCGCGGCGCACCAGCACGGCCCGGCCCGCGTCGCTGAGGGTCTGGACGGCAGAGCCGCCCTCCGCCGACAGGATATGCTCGGCGAGGCTGGTGAAGGAAAAGCTCTCCACCAGTCCGCTCAGCGCGTCGCCCATCTCCCGGTGGATGCGGCCCTCGGTGGACGAGGTGAACTGCTCCGGCACCAGCAGGATGCTCTTCTCCCCCGCCTCGGCCCGCGCCCGGATGCGCTGGTACAGCAGGGTGGTCTTTCCGCTGCCGGAACCGCCTAAAAGTAGTTTTAACATGGTGAATCTCTCCGTTGGGTCAGTTTTCTATCGTGGGCGGCTTGCCCTCATTTTTCTATCATTGTACCACAAAATTGCAGCGACATCTATTCTGTGGTACAATGAAGAAAAAATCATCTCAGAAAGAGGACACCTGCATGAAAATTTTAGCAGTAGATTACGGCGACAGCCGCACCGGCCTCGCCACCTGCGACCGCACCGAGTTCCTGACTTCCCCCATCACCCCTCAGATCACCGTCAAGGCCCGGGACAAAGTTGCCGCCAGGGTCTGCGAGGTGGCAAAGGAGATCGAAGCCGAGCTCATCGTCATCGGCCTGCCGCTGAACATGGACGGCACCGAGGGCGAGCGCGCCCGCAAGAGCCGCAAGCTGGCCAAAACCGTTGAGATCTGGAGCGGCCTGCCCGTCCGGATGTGGGACGAGCGCCAGACCACCTGCGCCGCTGCCGACCTCCTCGACGAGAGCGGCACCTTCGGCGCAAAGCGGAAAAGCATCCTCGACTCGGTGAGCGCGACGGTGATATTGGACGACTACATCCAGTGGCGGAAGGAGCACCCGGGGGAGGTCTGAACGCCCCCGCCGCCCCTGTGGCAAAGTTTCTTTGCGAAGTCCGGACAGTTTGTTGCAAAGTCTGCAGAAAATCGTCGTTTTCCGGTTTGTTTTCACAATTTTCCTGAGCCGAATTTGTATAGTTTTCCGGCTTGACAGCACCGGCTCTTCTCCGATAAAATGAGGGTAGAAGAACCCCTGCCCAGATGGCCGGGGATGACGCTTCTTCACGAGAAAAACGACTGGACTCACCAAAACAAAAACGATTGGAGGCGACCCACATGACAAAACTGAGAAAGCTGACTGCCCTGCTTCTGGCCGGTGCATTGACCCTTCTGCTCCTGACCGCCTGCAGCGGTGGCGGCGGTTCTTCCGGCCCGGAGGCCCAAGCCGAAGCCAAGGTGATGCGGGCCATCCGAAGCAACTCCTCCACCAAAAATCTAAAATATGACGTTGATATGTGTGATATTGCCAAAGACGAGCTTACCAACACCGATCTGGACGCCGAACTGAAGGGCTACATTGGAGGATACGGGGTCTACCACAAAGTAAAGATCGATCAGGCAAACTCCACCCTGACCCTCATCGCCCAATACGATTATCAGAACACCAAGCTGGAAGATCTCATCGATTGCATCGCCCAGGACAATAAGGCTTCCAGCTTGAACTTTAATCAAGCTGGCCGTTGGACCAAGGTAGGCGTAGCAGCCACGACCTATAACGGGAAGACCTACATCGCCATCACTCTGCAGGTAAAGACGACCTGACCTGTCCCTTTTTCCCCATAAACGCAGATCACCCGCCAGTTGGCGGGTGATTTTTTGCAGCTGTCCCACCGCCCGGAGGGCGGAAAAGCAGCTTCTTATTCAAATTTCGTGATGGTCACACTGTTGATGGTGATGGGTTCGGTGGGGCGCTGATTTTCGTCCACGCCGGTCTGGGCGATGGTGTCCACCACTTCCATCCCTTCGTACACCTGCCCGAAGACGGTATCGGTGTAGTCGAGGTAGGGTGCGCCGCCCGCCGTCTGGTAGGCGCTCACCACGTCGGCCCGCCAGCCGGCGGCGTTCATCTGGTCGATGAGCTCCTGCGTCACCGAACTGCTGCCCGGCAGGGTCTCCATGACATAGAAGACGCTGGCGCAATCGCCGGAGGCGTCCGCTGCCGCACAGAGTGCGCCGGAATAGTGGTGGAGCTTATCGGTGGTCTCGGCGGAGAAACGGTTCCCGTTCCAGATGGTGGTGCCTTTGCCGTCCGCGCCCTGCCCGGCCTCCACCACGAAGTCCTTCTCCACCCGGGTGACGGTCAGGCCGTTGTAAAAGCCCTGCTGGGCCAATGTCGTGAAATTCTGCACGGCCTGTGGGGCCTCGGTGGAAAAGAGCACTGCTTTGAACACGCCTGCCGAGGTATCGAACACCGCGATGGTGTCCCCCGCCGCCGGGTGGGTGAACTGCAGCTCTGCCGACTCCACAGCCGGGCGGCTGACCGTCTGCACCGTGCCAGCCTTCCCGCCCTGGATGCTCGAGAGGATATTGTCCGCACTGCACCCGGCCAGTACTGCCGTCAGGGCCAGTGCCGCCATTATTTTTTTCAAGGCTCTCATAAACGGGCCTCCCTGTCCATATGTTATAGCAACGATGGCTTTTCAAAAGCTATCGCTATAGTATATCACATTCCGGCCCGGGAAGCGAGAGGGAAAAGCGTGAAAATTTGTTATTGGATTTCTATGCGAAAAACATCTTGACGAGCGGGCAAAAAAACGCTACACTATAGGCGTACCCGGAACCCACAGCTCAGAGGGAGCAGAGCGGGCAGGGTATGACAGTTATCCCATTTTTTAGATATTTGACAGGAGAACGCGACTTATGGCAGAAGATATGAACAAGTCCGCCGCTGAGACCGAAGAGGAATATCAGCCTGACCTGATGACCCTCGAGGACGAGGACGGCAATGAGGTCACGTTTGAAGTGATCGACGCTCTGGACCATAAGGGCGTGCATTATCTGGCCGTTGTCGAATACGCCGAGAATGAGGAAGACCTGGACGAGGACGCCCAGCTGGTCATCCTGAGCGTCGGCGAGGACGACGAGGGCGAGTATCTCGACGTGGTCGAGGACGATGAGACCCTGCTGGAAGTCAGCAAGCTGTTCGAGAAGCGTCTGAGCGACCAGTTCGAGATCGAGTGATCTTTCAGCAAAGACTTCCTGCCCGGCGCGATTTGTTGCGGTTTATATGATCCTACTAATCATTCAACGGGAGCTTGGAGTTCTCCGGTGGATTGCAGACCTCCCCGTCATGGGTCGACCATGAAGGCTCGATGAGGAAGCGCGAAACCGGAGACAGAGCACCCACCTGTCCGCAAGGGTAGGTTTGATTGCCGCAGACGACCGGGCGGGATTCTTTATAGGTATTCAAAAAGGCTCTCGTGCCGTATTTCCTGCCGGCATGAGAGCCTTTTTCTTTTGTCTCTATTCCCCGGCCTCGTCCGTGAACAGGCCCGGGATGCCGCAGACAGCGGCCACACCCACCAGCGTGAACACGATGCGTGACCAGATGGACGCGCTGCCGCCCAGCAGCCAGCCGACGAAGTCGAACTGGAACAGGCCCACAAGGCCCCAGTTGATGCCGCCGACGATCATGAGGATGAGACAGATTTTATAAAAGGTCTGCACAAAAAGACCCTCCTTCCTTTGGGCAGTATGCCCGACGGGAAGGAGGGTTATGCATTTTATAGGAATAACCTCTCCGTCATTGCTTCGCAATGCCACCTCCCCTATCGAGGGGAGGCCTTGGCATAGCGGGAAACTTTATCTCTTCGCCAGAGGCTCCCCTACAAGGGGAGCTGGCGGGCGCAAGCCCGACTGAGAGGTTGTACGAAGGCGAGGCTTCATCTCTTCCGCAGTATCTGCACCTCCGCCCCTCCCCTGACGGGCTGGGCCGTATAGACCTGCGGCCAGCGGGCGCGGAGGGCGTCGGCGGCGGCTTTGGCTTCGGCTTCGGTGCGGAACACGCCGAAGACCGCCGCGCCGCTGCCGGTCATGAGGGCGGTGACGGCTCCGTTCTCCCGGAGGGCGGCCTTGATGGCCTCGTTGTCCTTGGCCCCGCTGCACTCCTCGAGGGCGTTTCCGGCAGCGGCGCAGACAGCGTCCAGATCGCCCGCCCGGATGGCGGCTTCCTGGGCGGCGCAGTCGGGGTGGACGCTGCTGCCGACTTTGTCGTAGGCCGCAAAAGCCTCCGGCGTCGAGATGCCGTAGCCGGGCATCACCACCGTGAACCAGCACTCGGGCAGGGGCGGCAGTGCCTTGATAAGGTCGCCGAGGCCCTGCACCCGGCAGGTGCCGCCCATAAGGGCGAAGGGTACGTCTGCGCCGATGCTGACACCCAGAGCGCAAAGCTCGCTCATGGACAGGCGGGCGCCGTACAGCTCGTTCAGACCCACCAGAACAGCAGCAGCGTCGGCGCTGCCGCCAGCCATACCGGCCCGGACGGGGACGTTCTTATAGATGGTGATGTCTGCACCCGCCAGCAGGCCCGTATAGTGGAAGAAAGCCAGCGCCGCCTTGATGGCGGTGTTGCCCGGGCCGGGCTTGACATTGCTGCCGGGCAGGGTCAGATCGAGGTAAGGACTGCGGCGGATGACCACCCGCTCGTAAAGCGAGATGGCCTGCATGGTCATATCCAGCGCATGGTAGCCGCCGGGCAGGATGCCCACCACGTCCAGCGCCAGATTCAGCTTGGCCGGGGCCAGGACCGTCACACGATCGCGCATGGTTTTTTCCTCCTCACTTACAGTTCTCGTTCAAAAACTCCCGGATGCGGCGGATGGCCTCCATCAGATGCTCCACGCTGTAGGCGTAGGATACGCGGGCGTAGCCCTCGCCGGACGCGCCGAAGGCGTTGCCCGGGATGATGGCGACATGCTTCTGCTCCAGAAGCTTTGTGCAGAACTCCTCGCTGCTCATGCCGCTGGACTTGATGCAGGGGAAAGCATAGAACGCGCCCCGCGGCTCAAAACAGCTCAGGCCCATATCGTTGAAGCTCTTCACCACGAGGCGGCGGCGCATATTATACTCGTTGCGCATCCGCTCGATCTCGCCGTCGCAGTCCTTGAGGGCCGTGATGGCGGCGTACTGGCTGGTGGTGGGAGCGCTCATGATAGCGCTCTGGTGGATCTTGGTCATGATCTTGATGATGGGCGCGGGGCCGCAGGCATAGCCCAGCCGCCAGCCCGTCATGGCGTAGGTCTTGGAGAAGCCGTTGACCACCACCGTCCGCTCGGCCATGCCGGGCAGAGCAGCGATGGAAACGTGGTTCTGCAAGCCATAGTTCAGCTCCGCGTAGATCTCATCCGACAGCACCATGATGTTGGTGCCGCGCAGAACTTCCGCGATGGCCTCGAGGTCTTCCCGCTCCATCACCGCGCCAGTAGGATTATTGGGGAAGGGCATGATGAGGAGCTTGGTCTTCGGGGTGATGGCGGCTTTCAGGGCGTCGGCCCGGAGGCGGAACTCATCCTCCTGACGGCAGGCCACATGGACCGGCACCCCGCCGGACAGGGTGGTGATGGGCTCGTAGCAGACGAAGCACGGCTCCGGGATGATGACCTCATCGCCGGGCTGCACCAGAGTGCGGATGCACATGTCGATGGCCTCGCTGCCGCCGACGGTGACGAGGACTTCCTTTGCCGGGTCGTATTTCAGGCCCATCCGGCGGTCGAGGTAGCGGGCGATCTCGGCCCGCAGCTCTTTCAGGCCCGCGTTGGAAGTATAGCGGGTGCGGCCATGCTCGAGGCTTTCGATGCCCGCCTCACGGACGGCCCAGGGGGTCTTGAAGTCGGGCTCGCCGACGCCGAGGCTGATGCACTCGGGCATCTCGGCGGCGAGGTCGAAGAATTTGCGGATGCCGGAGGGGCGCATGGCCGCAGCGGCAGGCGCGATCAGTTTATCGTAATCCATCACAGCACGGTGCACTCTCTTTCATCGATTTCTTCGTCCTGATACAGACGGCCCTCTTTTTTGTAGGTGCGGAGCACGAAATGGGTGGCCGTGGACAGCACGTCGTCCAGCGGCGACAGCCGCTTTGCCACAAAGAGGGCGATCTCCTGGAAGGTCTGGCCCTTGATGACCAGCTGCAGGTCGTAGCCGCCGCTCATCAGCAGCACGCTCTCCACCTCGTCGAAGGAGGCGATGGTGGCGGCAATTTCGTCAAAGCCGCGGCTCTTCTTGGGGCTGACGTTCAGCTCGATGACGGCTTCCACCCGGTTCACGCCGGCCTTCTCCCAGTCCACGAGGGTCTTGTAGCCCTTGATGATGCCCTGCGCCCGGGCCAGGTCTATCATAGCCGCCACCTCGGCGGGGGATTTATTCAGCATGGCCGCAATGTCCTCCACCGACATCCGGGCATTGTCCTCAAGGATCTTCAGAAGCTGTTCCATCGTTGTCTCTCCTTTGTTCAGCCTGTGGCGATATTTATAGATAAGTATAGCACACTGCCCGGCAGTTTGCATCTGGTTTTTGCAAGTTCTGCCGGTGATAGACATTCTTTTCCCCGTTTCCCCTGCTCTTTTTTCCAAAAAGAGTGTTCATTTTTCGTGAAATCTGCTATACTGGAAGCGGAATTGTCAGCAGGGCGGCCCGGTCTGCCTGTGGTTTTGCCCCAGCAGAGCCAGCCGTCCAACAAAAATATGATAAAAAAGGGGTAGGAATTATGAAAGCATTCATTACCGTCATCGGCCACGACACCGTGGGCGTCGTCGCCCGCGTCTCGGGCCTTTGCAGTGAGCTGAACATCAACATCGAGGACGTCACCCAGAGCATCCTGCAGGGCATGTTCGCCATGATCATGCTGGTGGACATCTCCAAGTGCAGCGTCTCCCACGAGGAGCTGCACCAGAAGATGGACGCTCTGGCCGCTGAGATGGGGATGCAGATCAACCTCACCCGCCAGGAAGTTTTCGACGCGATGCACACCATTTAAGGAGAGACTGCTATGAGCATGATGAACACCGGCGACATCCTCGAGACCATCGAGATGTTCACGCAGGACAATCTGGACGTGCGCACCGTCACCATGGGCATCAGCCTGCTGGACTGCATCGACCCGGACCCCAGGAAAGCCTGCGAAAAAATTTATAACAAGATCACCACCCGCGCCGCCCGGCTCGTTCCGGCTGTGGAGCACATCAGCGCCGAGTACGGCATCCCCATCATCAACAAGCGCATCAGCGTCACCCCCATCGCCATGCTGCTGGGCGCCTGCCCGGACGCCGACCCGGTGGACTTTGCCAAGACGCTGGACGCCGCCGGCAAGAAGGTGGGCGTCAACTTCGTGGGCGGCTACACTGCCCTCGTCCACAAGGGCTTCTCGGCGGGCGACCTGCGCCTCATCGAGTCCATCCCCCGCGCACTGGCCGAAACGGACATCGTCTGCAGCTCGGTGAACATCGGTGCCACCAAGGCGGGCCTGAACATGGACGCCATCAAGCTGATGGGCGAGGCCGTCAAGAAGGCCAGCGAGCTCACCGCCGACCGTCAGTGCATCGGCGCAGCAAAGCTGGTGGTCTTCTGCAACGCACCCGAGGACAATCCCTTTATGGCGGGTGCCTTCCACGGCCCCGGTGAGCCCGACTGCGAGATCCACGTCGGCGTCTCCGGCCCCGGCGCGGTCCGCGCCGCGCTGGCCCGGCTGCCCAAGGATGCCCCCATCGACCAGGTGGCCGAGCTGGTGAAGCGCACCGCCTTCAAGATCACCCGCGTGGGCCAGCTGGTGGCAAACCTCGCCTCCATGGAGCTGGGCGTACCCGCCGGCATCATCGACCTGTCGCTGGCCCCCACCCCCGCTGTGGGCGACAGCGTGGCCAACATTCTGGAAGAGATGGGCCTTGAGACCTGCGGCTGCTGCGGCACCACTGCCTGCCTCGCCCTGCTCAACGACGCCGTCAAGAAGGGCGGCGTCATGGCCTCCAACCACGTCGGCGGCCTGTCGGGCGCTTTCATCCCCGTCAGCGAGGACGAGGGCATGATCGCCGCCGCCGCCTCCGGCGCCCTGACCCTGGACAAGCTGGAGGCCATGACCTGTGTCTGCTCTGTGGGCCTTGATATGATTGCTGTTCCCGGCGATACGCCTGCCGAAACCATCTCCGCCATCATCGCTGACGAAGCGGCCATCGGCATGGTGAATAATAAGACCACCGCTGTCCGTCTGCTGCCGACGCCCGGCAAGAAAGTGGGGGATACCGTGGAAATGGGCGGCCTGCTGGGCAGCGCGCCGGTCATGCCGGTGCACAAGGAGTCCAGCACTGAATTTGTCAATCGCGGCGGACGTATCCCGGCTCCGCTCCACAGCCTGAAAAACTGAAGACTGAAGTAAATATGGAAAGCAGCGGCGGTATGAAGTCTCATACCGCCGCTGCTTTTGAGATGTGTTTCTTCGAAAGACAGGGGAGTAATAACCCCCAATTTATACTTGTTTGCAGCAATTATTTCGTACAGCAGAAATACGCGATTGACCCATCAACATGAAAATCGATTGCTTTATATAGGCGGTTCAAAATATTCCGCAGTTGTTCTTCTGTTTGAAAAGGAGGCGTAAACCAGCCCTTCTTTGAAAAAATATTTCCTACAAGCCAATCGGTAATCCCGGATTTGCCTTTTATATAAAAGCAAGCGATGAATTTTCCTTCGGGCTTCAAAACACGCCATGTTTCACGGAATGCTGCTTCCTTATTGGGAAATGCGTGAAAACCGTTCATGCTGACAATGACATCAAAGGCTGCATCATCCATTTGCAGATTTCCAACATCCCCCTGAACACACCTGATATGCCCACAGCCGTTCAACCTTTTTTCAGCTTGCTCAAGCATATCGGTGCTGTAATCAAGGCAGGTAATATGAGCGTTTTTGAGGGAGGCCCATTTTTGCCCCGTGAACACGGCTGTTCCAACGGGCACATCTAAAATTGTTCCATCAAAATCATCCGGTATGTATGAAAGAACTTTATGTGCGATTTCATTATCGTCCGTTCCGCTCCAAAATACCTTTGCATATAATCTGCTAAGAAAATTTCTCTGTGTAAGAACGTTATCATATATGTTTTTCGACGATTGATACGCTTCTTTTATTTGATCTGCCATATAGCTCTCCATCAAAACCGATTTGTTTGAGCAGACTGTAAAATTACAATTCTTACACC
>ERZ840407.919-NODE-919-length-15636-cov-10.366921_pt1 | contig 15636 bp, 9 predicted proteins | sample MGYA00519877_ERZ840407 | MGnify/ENA primary metagenome ERZ840407 (study PRJEB31850, sample SAMEA3708875) | human gut metagenome | biome: human gut; feature: human-associated habitat; material: faeces | place: China | collected 2014 ...
TGGGCGCTGAGATCTACCTGTACCTGGAGTACAAGGGCAACAAGATGACCGCCCGTGTCGCTCCCACCTCCAAGGCACGCAACGGAGACACCGTCCGCGTTGCATTCGATCCGCACAAGGTCCACGTCTTTGATGTCGAGACCGAGCAGACCATCCTGAACTAAGTTCTCCAGGGATCATCTTTTGATCCTCCTAATAAGCAAAAGCCGCCGGGAAGCGATTTCCGGCGGCTTTTGTCTAAAAGAACACAGCATGTCGCTTCCACCGCGATGCAGCGCATTGCCAAAGCCGACTGAGCACGAGAGGATAGAAAAGCACCCGCGGCCTGCTGGCTGCGGGTGCTTTTTCCGAAGGAGAGAACGGAATGCTCAGCCCTTGACACCGCCCAGTGCAACACCACGGACGATGAACTTGGACAGCAGCAGATAAACAATGATCACAGGCAGGATGGCAATGGCCACCAGCATATAGACCTTGCCCATATCGAACTTGAGGAAGTCGGCACTGCGGAGCTGTGCAATGAGGATGGGCAGGGTCTTTTTGTCTGCCGTATCCAGCACCAGTGCGGGGATGAAGTAGTTGTTCCAGCTGGACACAAAGGAGAAGATGGCCTGCACCGCCAGAGCGGGCTTCATAATGGGAAGCACGATATGGTTGAAGGTGTAGAACTCCCCTGCGCCATCGATGCGGGCAGCTTCCACGATCTCCATGGGCAGGCTGGCATCCAGATACTGCTTCATAAAGAAGAACACCGCCGGGGCCGCAATGCTGGGGATGATGAGGGGAATGAAGCTGTTCTTCAGGCCCATCTTTGTGATGAGCTGCAGGAAGCCCAGCGCCGAGACCTGGGTCGGCATGGTCATAATGAGCAGGATGATGGCAAACGCCGCCTTTTTGAACCGGAAGTTATAGGCGTAGATGCCGTAGGCTGTCAGGGCCGAAAAATAGACACTGAGGGCAGCCGAGCAGCCGGACACGATCAGGCTGTTCCGCACACCGGTCAGCACCGGGATGTTGGCATCTGACAGCACATTTTTCAGGTTGGTCATCAAGGATCTGCCCGGCAGAAAGGAAAAGCCCTTCTGGATCTCAAAATGGGTGCGGGTGGAATTGATGACCAGCACATAGAAGAAGAACAGGCATAAAAAGCTCAGCAGCACCAGCGCCGCATAGCACACCGTGCGGCGGGCCGCAAGGGTCGCTTTTTCGGATTTTGTCTTGACTGCGTGTGACATTATGCTTTTCCTCCCTTCACCTGTTTGGCCGCCTGCCTGCGGGCCTTGCGCTCGGCCTTGCTCAGGCCGTCGTCCTCCTTGGTCAGGGCCATGTAAACGATCACGCAGAGCACTGCGCACACCAGGAACAGCACCACCGAGACCGCGCCGGCCATGCCGTAGTTCTTGCTGAACAGGTGGTTGTTCAGGTACATGATCATGGTGGTGGAGGTGCGGTCGGGGCCGCCCTTGCCATTGGTCAGGATCTGCGGCACATCGAACATCTGCAGGCCGCCGATCATCGAAGTGATCATCACATAGACCAGGATCGGCCGGATGAGCGGGATGGTGATCTTCCAGAACATCTGGTTCGGGGTGCAGCCATCCAGCTCCGCTGCCTCATACAGGGTAGGGTCCACGCCCATGATGGCCGCCATCAGCATGATGGTCGTATTGCCGAACCACATCAGGAAGTTCATCAGGCCGATAAGGCCGCGGTTGCCCCAGACACTGTTCAGGAAGCTGAAGGGCTCCTTGAGGATGCCCATGCCCACCAGTGCAGCGTTCACGGGGCCGTTATCCGAGAACAGGGCAAAGAACAACATGGCAAATGCCGAAGCCATGATGAGGTTGGGCATGTAGATGACTGTCTTGAAGAAGGTCTGGCCCTTCAGCTTCAGGCGCAGGTCGGTGAACCAGGCCGCCAGCAGCAGCGAGATGGCGATCTGCGGGATGAAACCGATGATCCAGAGCAGCAGCGTGTTGCCAAAGTATTTGGGCAGGTCGGTTGCAAACAGGGTGATGTAGTTCTTCAGGCCCACAAAGGTGGGGCCGATGATCTTCAGGCCGCTGCGGTAATATTCAAAAAAGCTGTAATAGATCGTAGACCCCAGTGGAATGAGCTGGAACAGCGCAAAGATGAGGAAGAACGGTGCAATGAAGATATAGCCCCACTTTGCATAGCTGATCGAGCCGTTCTTCTTTGGTTTTGCTCCCATAGTAACTGCCCTCCTGACGTACACTGCCCAAAGCAAAACGGGGCGGGCGGGATCAGCGTCCGGCCCGCCCCATTCAGATTCGGTTCAAAAGGTTTTCAGGTTCCGGCTGCGCTTATGCGGGCCAGACCACATCGGTCAGCTCGGGGTACTTTTCCTTGATGGCGGTCTCGAAGTTTGCCTTTGCGGTATCCTCGTCCACCGTGCCGGTAAAGTAATCCTTAAAGGCATTCTGGAAGCTCTCGTTCAGGCCCTGATCGTACGGGCCTGCGTTGGACATATCGATCTTCTTTGCAGCTTCTGCAAACAGGGCGATATGGTTCTGGCCGCCCAGGAAGTCGGAGGCATAATCGCTGTTTGCGATCTCTTCCATGGCCTTCTCGTTGTTGGTGTAATCCTGCGTATCCAGGGTGATCTGCTTCATAATGGCTTCGTCGCAGGTCAGTTTCTGCATCACGTCGCGGATGATATCGGTATTATCGGTACCGGCTGCCGCGCAGATCCAGGTGCCGCCCCAGTAATAGGGCTGAGGACCTTCGCAGACTGCGTAATCGCCGTAGATGCCGTTGCCCACTTCTTCCTTGCCGCCCTCGGCCACAGGGGTCTCCAGAGAGTTGCCCAGCAGGGTGAAGTTGATGCCCCAGGTGGAGTAGAAGAAGCCAAACACCTTGCCGCTCGGGCCCTGATCGGCTGCCCACTGGCTGTCCCACAGGCTGGACTTGTTGTTGTAGCCCTTATCGGTGTACTCCTTGGTCTGGTCCACCCACTTCATGATGTTGGGGTCTACCTTGACGGTGGTGCCGTCCACCCAGGGAGCTGCCACGTTGTTGGAGAACGTACGGTAAGCATCGTCAAAACCGGAGAGCATCTTGTAGCCCTTGGCAGCAGCCTGTGCGGCCACATCGTTGAACTTATCCCAGTCGGACAGGTAGGTCTGCACTTCGGTGGGGTCATCGGTGCCCAGCACATCCTTGGCGATACTGCGGCGGTATGCAAACAGGCCCGGGGTCGCCTGCCAGGTAGTGCCGCGCTGGCTGCCATCGACGGTGACGATGTCCTTGGTGTACTGGTACTGGCCGGCCAGGTCAGAGTCGGTCAGGCCGATGTCTGCCTTGACGTCCAGAACATAATCGGAATCCACATACTTCAGGGCGTAGTCAGCCTCGATCAGGAAGATGTCGATCTTATCGTCATCGGCAGCGGAATCCTGGCTCAGCAGGGCCTCATCCAGCTTGTTCTGGTAGTTGTTGTTCTCGTTGGCGTTGATGGTCCACTTGACGACGGTGCCGTCGTTCAGGGTGGTGGTGGACTTATCGGCCGCGATCTCCTTGACCTCGGGGTAATAATCGTTGAAACGGCTCTGGAACTCATCGTTCCAGCACCAGATGTTCAGAACCTTGCCGCCGGCGGCAGGAGCCTCGGAAGCGGCTGCGGAAGAAGCGGGAGCAGCACTGGAAGCGGGAGCCGTGCTGGAAGAAGAACCGCCACATGCAGTCAGGGCAGCCGAAATGGTAACAGCGCCGGAAGCGAGCAGGAAATTACGACGAGAGATCTTTTTCATAAGAGTAAACCTCCTTCAACGGTTTCTTATGGTTTGGATTCCATTTTCTGAGATTTTTTCAAAGCTTCGGAACGCCCAAAGCTTACAGGAACAACGTTAAATGTGTTTGACGGAGCGGCCTGTCAGCAGTTTTCCGGTCACCAGCACCTGTTCCGCCAGGGTGATGCGGGGATGCTCGACCATCTGGATCAGCTTGTCGGCTGCCGTCCGGCCCAGCATGGTGGTGTCCTGCTGGTAGGTCACCAGCTCGGGCTTGACCACCCGGGAAAGGTAGATGCCGTCATATCCCATCACGGAGATGTCCTCCGGGATGCTCAGCCCCGCCTCCGCAATGGCATTGTAGCCGCCCAGCGCGGAGAAGTCGTCCGGGAAGATGATGCAGGTGGGGCGCTGGGGCAGAGACAGCAGGAATTTTGTCTCCTCCGCGCAGCGGTCCGCGTCGTGGTAAACGCCCTCCCGCACATAAGCATCCGGGATCTCGAGCCCCAGCTCGGCACAGATCTTGTAAAAACCGGCCAGGCGGTTCTCGGTCACGGCGGTCCGTTCGCCGTGGATGAACGCGATCCTCCGGTGGCCATTGGCGTAAGCGCAGCGCACCAACGCCTGTAAACCGTTTACGTTATCGGAAAGGATCGCCATCCGGTTGTTGAACACATGATCGATGGTGACCACAGGGACATCGCTGTTGACCAGCTCCACCACCTGGGGGTCGTAGAAGTCCACACAGGCGATCACCACGCCGTCCACACCGCGGTAATGGCAGTGCTCCAGGTAGGTCATCGTTTTGCCGCCCAGGTTGCGGTTGATAAAGGTGATATCGTAGCCCAGCCGCTCCACCCGGACTTTGAAACTGTCCAGCACGGCGGAGAAATATTCGTGGCTCAGGCCGCTCTGGCGTTCGTCCACAAACAGAACGCCGAGGTTATAAGTACGGTTGGTCTTCATGGAGCGGGCCGCCATGTTGGGCACATAGCCCAGCCGCTCGGCTGCTTCACGGACGCGGGCCCGGGTGGCATCGGAGATATCGTGCTGGCCGTTGAGCGCCTTGCTCACGGTGGCTACCGAGACTCCGCACTCCCGTGCCAGATCTTTCAGGGATGACATTTGGGTCGTCCTCCTCCCGAGGAACTTTTCGATTTTGGCTTCGCAGGAAGTCTAAATCGTTTTCGCAACTTCATGATAGCGCAATTCACACGAAAAATCAAGAATCAAATAAAAAGTTTTGGTCTTATTGACCTCTTTTCAGCACTTTGCGTCATTTCAATTGTTCAAAACTGTGCACTCCGCGCCATTTTCGCTCTGTTTCGTTCATTACCGAATTCTTTTTCGTTCTCATTTTCGTTTCTCCGGCCCGGTCTTATAATTACTTTAAGAATGGGTTTCGGCTCTTTCCCTTTTGCCCCCGTCAGGGCATCCCGCTGCCGGACATTTTCTCAAATTTTCCGGTCAGAGGCCCTCCATTTGTCAAAAAACATACAAACTTCGTTAATTATTACAAAATCGTTACAGTTGCTTTTTCGCATTTTGCCTGGCCGGGATGTGTTGTATATTTCACAAAAGGTCTTGCATTTTGGGTCTGTTTCGACTATGCTTAGGGCGAAGAGAACGTTTCTCCCGGCGTTCTAAATCGTTTTCGCAAATGTGAGCCTTTCACCCCTTGTTCTATTTATGGACTGCCTTTCAAAAGGAGGAATCGTCTATGAAGTTTGGTCACTTTGATGATGAACGCCGGGAGTATGTCATTGATACCCCAAAGACCCCGCTGCCCTGGATCAACTACCTGGGCAGTGAGGACTTTTTCAGCCTGATCTCCAACACGGCGGGCGGCTACAGCTTTTACCGGGATGCCCGGCTCCGCCGCATCACCCGCTACCGCTACAACAACTCCCCGCAGGATATGGACGGCCACCGCATCTATATCAACGATGGCGGCACTGTCTGGAACCCCGGCTGGCAGCCCGCCAAGACGGCGCTGGATCACTACACCTGCCGCCACGGCCTGGGCTACTCCATTTTTGAGGGCGAAAAGAACGGCATTGCTGCCACACAGGAAGTCTTCGTCCCCCGGGGCGACGCCTGTGAGATCGACCGCCTGACTCTGGAAAATAAGACGGCCGCCCCCCGCACGCTGGATGTGTTCAGCTATGTGGAGTTTTGCCTGTGGGATGCCATGGACGACAGCTCCAACTTCCAGCGCAACTTCTCCACCGGTGAAGTAGAGGTAGAGGGCAGCGCCATTTATCATAAGACCGAGTACCGGGAGCGCCGCGACCACTATGCCGTGTTCTGGGCCAACACCCCCGTCACCAGCTTTGACACCAGCCGGGACGCGTTCTGCGGTGTCTACGGCGGCCCCGCCGCCCCGGAGGCCGTGCTGGCCGGGCATTGCTCCAACAGCATGGCCCACGGTTGGGCCCCGGTGGGTGCCCACCATTTCCACATCACCCTGGCTGCCGGTGAAAAAAAGAGCATCATCTTTGGCCTGGGCTACATCGAAAACCCGCAGGAGGAAAAATTCGTCGCCCCCGGCATCATCAACAAGGCCCGCGCCCGGGCCATGATGGCCCGCTACGCCACCGATGCCCAGGTGGATACAGCCCGCCGGGTGTTGACCGATTATTGGACCGACCTGCTCTCCGGCTGGCAGCTGGACTCCGGCGAGGAGAAGTTGGACCGGATGGTCAGCATCTGGAACCAGTACCAGTGCATGGTCACGTTCAACATGAGCCGCAGCGCCAGCTATTACGAGAGCGGCATTGGCCGCGGCATGGGCTTCCGGGACAGCTGCCAGGACCTGCTGGGCTTTGTGCACATGATCCCCACCCGTGCCCGGGGCCGTATCCTGGACATTGCCGCCACCCAGTTTGAGGACGGCAGCGCCTACCACCAGTACCAGCCCCTGACCAAAAAGGGCAACCGGGACGTGGGCTCCGGCTTCAACGATGACCCGCTCTGGCTCATTGCCGGCACCGCCGCTTATCTGCGTGAGACGGGCGACTGGAGCATTCTGGACGAGTCCGTGGCCTTTGACAATGACGAAAGCAAGGCGCAGCCCCTGATGGAGCACCTGCGCCGCAGTTTCCAGTACACCTGCACCCATCTTGGCCCCCACGGCCTGCCCCTCATCGGCCGGGCCGACTGGAACGACTGCCTCAACCTGAACTGCTTCTCGGAGCACCCGGGCGAGAGCTTCCAGATCACCGGCCCCAGCGAGGGCCCCGTGGCCGAGAGCGTCTTCATCGCCGGTATGTTCGTCAAGTACGGCAAAGAGTATGCTGACCTGTGCGGCCACCGCGGCCTTGCCGACGAGGCCGCCGCTGCACGGGAGTCCATCGCGCGGGTGGAGCAGGCTGCCCTGACCGCCGGCTGGGACGGCGAATGGTTCCGCCGGGCTTACGATGCCTTTGGCAAGCCCGTAGGCAGCAAGGAGTGCGACGAGGGCCAGATCTTTATTGAGCCGCAGGGCATGTGCGTCATGGCCGGCATCGGCAAGGAAACCGGACAGGCCGCGCGGGCTTTGAAGAGCGTGGAGGAGCGGTTGGACACCAAGTACGGTGTCGTGCTGCTGCAGCCCGCCTACACCACCTACCGCCTCAACCTGGGCGAAATTTCCAGCTATCCTCCGGGATACAAAGAAAATGCCGGCATCTTCTGCCACAACAACCCCTGGATCAGCTGTGCCGAGACGGTGCTGGGCCACGGCGACCGGGCCTTTGAGGTTTACCGCAAGACCTGTCCCGCCTACATCGAGGACATTTCGGAAATTCATCGCACCGAGCCCTACGTCTACAGCCAGATGGTGGCCGGGAAAGACGCCCCCACCTTTGGCGAGGCGAAGAACAGCTGGCTGACCGGCACGGCCGCCTGGACGTTCTTCAACGTGAGCCAGTATCTCCTTGGCATCCAGCCCACCCTGGACGGCCTGAAGATCGACCCCTGCATCCCCCACACCCTCAAGGGCTACACCGTCACCCGCCGCTACCGGGGTGCTACCTACCACATCCGGGTGGAGAACCCGAGCGCCGTCCAGAAAGGCGTCGCCGCCGTGGTCTATGACGGCAAACCGCTGGAAAGCAATATTTTGCCCATTGCCTCCCCCGGCACCACGGTGGAAGTAACCGTGACCATGGGCTGAGCATCATTCCCCTTTAGACGCGGAAATCCCCCGACAGCTGTCGGGGGATTTTTCGATTCTGATTCTTTCTTCCCATTATGCCTCGCGGCTGGCTTTCATCCGCTTTTTATCCGCATACATGGCGTCATCCGCCTGCCGGAACACCTGTGCGGGAATCGGGTCAGGCTGGTCCTCGCTCCAGGCAAGGCCCAGCGCTGCCGAGACGGGGAACTCGCTCCCCGCGTCCGCCGCCGCGACCTCTTCCCGGATGCGGTCGGCTCAGGCCAGCAAAGCTTCCCGGCTCTCATTCAGGCTGACCACGAACTCATCACCGCCAATGCGGTAGCAGTTTCCTTTTTCTGCCGCCGCCCGCTGCAGGCACTGCGCCACCCGGTGGATGAGGGCGTCGCCTTTGGGGTGGCCGAGGGTGTCGTTCACCTTTTTCAGGTCGTTCACATCCACCATGATGTAGCCAAACGGAGCGGCAGACTGTTTGGTCTCCTGAGTCTCCCGGACAAAGGCAGCCCGGTTGCCAAGGCCCGTCAGCACATCCCGATACGCCAGTTTTGCGTACACGGCCATGTTGGCGTTCTCATTGATCTGTTCCAGAACGCGCTGCCCGGCCGTCTCAGCCAGCAGCAGGATGAACCCGAAGACGCCCAGCATATACACCGGGGAATATGGAAGTGAGCTGTCCAGATAGTAAATTGTGATCGCCAAAATGCTGCATACGGCAAACAGCACATATCCGGCCATGACACGGCCCAGCGCCTTGTTTTTGCCGCGGCGCATCTCCCGGAACCCGTGGTACAAAATCAGGGCGATGGTCACCGCCATGAGCAGATGTTCCGCCATGACCAGCACATTCAGGTAAGGCAGACTGAAGATAAAGTTTGCCATCAGGAGCAGCAGCAGCCCGGAATAGAACGCCTGCAGGATTTCCAGCATCCGCCGTTTTTCGGGCAGAACTCCTATGGTAAACTGCAGCAGCGGCAGGTGGAGCGCGTGGAACGAAAGATAGGAGATCAGCCCCACCAAACCCGCTTTCTGGCTTACCAGCAGCAGAATTTTAGAATCGGTCAGCACCCAGACCCCGGCCAGCAGGATGTAGGCGCCCAGACTGTAAACGCTGCCGTAAAAATTGCCGAAATGCTGGCGCTGCATACAGTAGGCCGCCAGCAGGCAGGCAATGCCCAGTACCAGCGCAAAACCGCTGAACAGCACGGCATACAGGTTCTCCCGCAGGATCATCCACTGGATGCCGCTCCGGCTGCCAAAATACACCTGGGATTGCAGGACGGCACTCTCTGCACCACTGCCGGGAGCGCAGTCCAGGAAGCGCACCGTCAGCTCCTGCCCCGGCGGCAGCCGGAACAGATGGAACGCGCCGTTCCGCTCACTGGAAGCCGTATAAACGGCATTCCCGTCCACAAGGACCTGATACTTCTGCCATGCGGAGCGGAGGAGGATGGTAGGTTCGTCCCTCGCCGCGTCCATGGGGTAGGAGAACTCCATGGCGTCCGCGGTGCGGGCCCAGCTGCCTGCGGCAGGCTCCGCGCCGCCCCAGTCGATCTTTTCCGGCGCGGTCTCGCCCACTGCACTGGAATAGATGGCAATGGCCATCCCAATGAGCAGCAGCGCCCCCAGAAATCTTCGGAACTGTTTCATATCTTCTCTGTTTTATACACTGCCCGCGGTGTCATTGCCGGAGGCGTCTTGCTCAGTCTGGCTGGTGTAGAGCACCATCAGGTGGTTGGCACTGGCTTCCAGCTGGCTCTTGGCCTGCCGGAGCGCCGCCTCTTCGGTCTCATTCATCTTTTCGGGCTTATCTTTCCGCAGGCAGCGGCGGAGGTTGGCCAGGTCCGCTTTGACCCGGTTCTTCTCGTCCTTATCCAGCTCTTTCTTGCACTTGGAAAGGGCCTCGTCCACCTTATAGGCCAGCACCTCGGCCTGGTTGTGCAGGTCCAGCCGCTCTTTCCGGCGGCTGTCCTCCGCCTCGTAAGCGGCGGCATCGGCCATGGCGCGCTGGATCTCGTTTTCCGAGAGGTTGGTGCTGCCCGTGATGGTGATGTTCTGCTCCCGGCCGGTGCCCAGGTCCTTGGCCGAGACCTTGACCACGCCGTTCACGTCGATATCGAACGTGACCTCGATCTGAGGCTTGGAGGAGAAGCCGGCCCGGATACCGGTGAGTTTAAATTTGCCCAGCGATTTGTTGTCCCGTGCAAAGTGGCGCTCGCCCTGCAGCACGTTGATCTCCACACTGGTCTGCATGGGGCGGGCCGTGGTAAAGATCTGGCTCTTCCGGGTGGGGATCATGCTGTTGCGGGTGATAAGGGGGGTGGCCACGCCGCCCAGCGTCTCAATGGAGAGGGTCAGCGGGGTCACGTCCATCAGCACAAGGCCCTGAGCCGCCGCACCGGTGGCACCGGCCAGCTTGCCGCCGCCCTGCAGCAGGCCGCCCTGTACGGCGGCACCCATGGCAACGCACTCATCCGGGTTGAGGCTGTGGCTGGGCTCCTTGCCCAGCAGCTCTTTCACCTGCCGCTCCACGGCGGGCATCCGGGTGCTGCCGCCCACCAGCAGCACTTTGCCCAGCTGGCTGGCGGAGATGCCGGCGTCCCGCAGGGCGTTCTGCACCGGCTGGACGGTGCGGGAGAGCAGGTCTCCCGTCATCATCTCAAACTGAGGCCGGGTGATGGAGAGGTCCAGGTGATGGGGGCCGTCTTTTCCCACCGCGATGAACGGCAGGTTGAGCTGGGCCGAGGGTGCGCTGGAAAGCTCTTTCTTGGCCTTTTCAGCTTCCTCTTTCAGGCGGCCCATGGCGGCGGGGTCCCGGGTCAGGTCGATCCGGTCGGATTTCTTGAACTCGGCCACGGCGTATTCCACGATGCGCTCGTCAAAGTCGTCGCCGCCCAGGTGGGTGTCGCCGCCCGTGGCCAACACCGTGAACGTGCCGTCCTCGATCTCGATGATCGAGACGTCAAATGTGCCGCCGCCCAGGTCGTAGACGAGGATTTTCTGGGGCGCTTCGTTGTCCAGGCCGTAAGCCACAGCCGCCGCCGTGGGCTCGTTGATGATGCGCAGGACGTTCAGGCCCGCGATGCGGCCGGCGTCCTGGGTGGCCTTGCGCTGGCTGTCGTCAAAGTAGGCGGGCACCGTGATGACGGCTTCCGTCACCGGCTCGCCCAGATAGCTCTCGGCGTCCCGGCGGATCTTGGTCAGGATCATGGCGCTGATCTCCTGCGGAGTCAGGTCTTTGCCGTCGATGTGCACCCGGTAATCGGAGCCCATGTGGCGCTTGATGCTGGAGACGGTGCGCCCGGAGTTGGTGGCGATCTGACGCTTGGCCGCGCCGCCCACCAGCCGCTCGCCATCCTTGGTAAAGGCTACCACGCTGGGAGTGGTCCGCTCGCCCTCCGCGTTGGCAATGACAACGGGCTTGCCGCCCTCGACCACTGCCACACAGGAGTTGGTGGTACCCAAGTCAATTCCGATCACTTTGCTCATTTTCGTCGTCCTCTCTGCTTTTGCAGCGCGTGTATTTTTCCATGTTTATCTTACCGGTTCCGTATGACAATTTCTTAGAGCAAATGTAAAGAAACTGTGTTTACCGCTTTTCGTCGCCCAGCAGCCTGCGGATGGCGTCTTCCGTCTCCTGCAGCCACTGCTCCGCGGCGGGATCTCCCTCGCTCAGTCGAATTTTGAACCCCTGCTTTGCCTCGGCCATCTCGGCCAGCGCCCGGGGCCGGGAGAGGTACTGTGTCTCGTATTGGGCCATCCGGAGCCGCACCTGCGGCATGTAGGCGATATCCGGCGTGGGGCGGGCCGCCGTCCGCGCCTGCCGGTAATACCGGAGCGCCGCCCCCGGCCCCTTGCCAGAGGCCATGCAGTCGTCGCCCAGGGCGATCATGGCCAGCACATCCCCGGCCTCGGCGGCCTTTTTCCACATCCGGCGGGCCTGCACCGCACTGCGGCGGACGCCCTTGCCCTCATACAGCAGCTCTCCCAGCATGGAAAGTGCTTCGGCTCGGCCCTGTTCGGCTGCCTGCTCGTAGTAGTGGAGCGCGTCGGCCCACTGCCCGGCCAAAGCAGCCTGGCTGCCCTTGTGCAGCTCTTCCTCGCCGGGCTCATCGGTGTCCCGGCTGGCGTGGAGCAGGCCGTTGAGCAGGCTGGCATCCAGCGTGGCCGAGGTCGTCCACGGGTCCAGCACGATACCGTCCATCTCCTTGCTGTCCAGCACTTTCTGCATGGCGTCCACCAGCAGCAGCTCCGCCATGGGACGGGCCGCCGTGCCTTGGTCGGCCTCCGCCGTTTTCACGGAGGTGAAGATGGGCAGGTAGTTTTTGCCTTTCTGGGTGCGCAGGGTCCACAGGGGCAGGTCCCGCGCTTTTTCCGCCGGGACCGGGTGTTCTGCCCAGGAGGCGCCCCCTTTCTCTGAGTCCGGCGCGGCCTGCAGCGGCACCAGAACCCGGGTATCCAGCTCCAGCGCGTAATTCAGCGCGTTCATCAGTGTCCAGAAGCTCTCCTCGTTCTGGGCTTTATACAGTGCCGTCACCGCCTGTTCCACAGCCGGGCAGCCTGTGCCCAGCGGGCCATACTCCGGCGCGCCATGCTGCCGGGCCGCACTGCCCGCCGGGCGGAACCGCAGCCGCGCCCCGTTTTCGTTTGCCATTGCTCTCACCGTTCTTCCCAAATAAAATCATTTTATAGTATAGCAGGGTTTATTTGTCAAATCCATAGCAATTTTATAATATGCGCGTTATAATAAGGAATGTTTACTCCAAAATCTCATCAAAAAAGGAGCGTATCGCCTTGAACAAAATGCTAGACTATCTGAACGGCTACAAGCGCGAATGCGTGCTTGCGCCGCTGTTCAAGATGCTGGAAGCCACCTTTGACCTGTTTGTCCCGCTGGTGATGGCAGACATCGTCAATGTGGGCATTGCAGCGCACGACTTCCATTATATCCTTATGCGGTGCGGTATTTTGCTGCTGCTGGCCATCATCGGCCTCGCCTGCAGCCTTACCGCCCAGTACTTCTCGGCCAAGGCCTCGGTGGGTTACTCCACCGCCCTGCGCCACGCGCTGTTTGCGCATATCCAGACCCTGAGCTTTACCGAGATGGATACCCTGGGCACCAGCACCCTCATCACCCGGATGACCAGCGACCTGAACCAGGTGCAGAGCGGCCTGAACCTCTTCCTCCGCCTGTTCCTCCGCAGCCCGTTTGTGGTGTTTGGTGCCATGATCATGGCGTTCACCGTCAATGTGCGGGCCGCGCTGATCTTTGTGGTGGCCATCCCACTGTTGAGCGTGGTGGTCTTTGGTGTTATGGTGGTCACCCGCCCGCTGTACAAGACCGTGCAGACCCGGCTGGACCGGGTGCTGGGCCTGACCCGTGAGAACCTGACGGGCGCGCGCGTCGTCCGTGCCTTTGATAAGGAGCAGACCGAGGTGAACCGCTTTGAGGACGCCAACGCCCTGCTGACCCAAATGCAGCTCCATGTGGGCCACATCTCCGCCCTGATGAACCCGCTGACCTATGTCATCATCAACCTGGCCATCGTGGCGCTGCTGTATGTGGGCAGTGTGCAGATCAATGTGGGCGGCATGGCCTCCGGCGACGTCATCGCGCTGGTGAACTACATGAACCAGATCCTTGTGGAGCTTGTCAAGCTGGCCAACCTCATCGTGCAGGTGAGCAAGGCACTGGCCTGCGCGGGCCGTGTGCAGGCCGTGCTGGACACCAGGCCCGGGATGCAGTTCCCGCAAGAGGTACCGGGTGAGGTGCCCGCCGAGAAGCAGAACGACGCCATCCGGTTCGACCATGTGGGCCTGACCTATGCGGGGGCCGGTGCACCCAGCCTGACCGACATCAGCTTCACGGCGGAAAAGGGCCAGACCATCGGCGTCATCGGTGGCACGGGCAGCGGCAAATCCAGCCTCGTCAGCCTCATCCCCCGCTTTTACGATGCCACCGAGGGCAGCGTGGAGATCTTTGGCCACCCGGTGCAGAATTACCCCCGCGAGGAGCTGCGCGGCAAGGTGAGCGTCGTCATGCAGAAGGCCCAGCTCTTTGGCGGCACCATCCGCTCCAACCTGCTGTGGGGCAATCAAAACGCCTCGGATGCAGACCTCTGGGCCGCGCTGGAAACGGCGCAGGCCGCCGAGTTCGTCCACTCGAAGCCCCTTGGGCTGGACGAGCCCGTGGAGCAGGGCGGCCGCAACCTGTCCGGCGGCCAGAAGCAGCGCCTGACCATCGCCCGCGCGCTGGTCAGCAAGCCGGAGATCCTGATTTTGGACGACAGCGCCAGCGCCCTGGACTACGCCACGGATGCCGCCCTGCGCAAGGCACTGGCCGCCCTGCCCGGCAGCATGACCGTCTTCATCGTCAGCCAGCGCGCCGCCAGCCTGCAGCACGCGGATCAGATCCTGGTGCTGGACGACGGCCATCTGGCAGGCCTTGGCACCCATGCCGAGCTGCTGGCCTCCTGCCCTGTGTATGAAGAGATCTACGCCAGCCAGTTCAAGAAAGGAGATGCGCGGCAATGAGTGCAAAAGCAAAAAGTAAGCTGACCCCGGAACAGCGCAATGCCACGCTGCGCCGTGTCCTGCATAAGATCAAACCCTACAGCCTGTTTGTGGTGTGCAGCCTGGTAGTGGCCGCCGTGAGCGTGGCCGCCCAGCTGTATATCCCCATCCTCTGCGGCAATGCCATCGACTTTATGCTGGGCAAGGGCAGCGTGAACCTTTCCGCCGTCCTGAACATCGTCGTGAAGATCATCGTGGTGGCCATGGCCGCCGCCTTTGCGCAGTGGCTGCTCAGTGTCTGCAACAACCGCATCACGTTCTCCGTCAGCCGCGACCTCCGCAACGAGGCCATGCGCAAGATCCAGACCCTGCCCCTCTCCTACCTCGACAGCCACCCCTCCGGCGACATCGTCAGCCGGATGGTAGCCGATGTGGACACCTTTGCCGACGGCCTGCTCATGGGCTTCACCCAGCTGTTCTCGGGCGTGCTGACCATTCTGGGCACTCTGCTGTTCATGCTGTTCCAGAACGTGCCCATCACGCTGGTGGTGGTCTGTGTCACCCCGTTGAGCCTCGTCGTGGCAAGTTTCCTCGCCAAGCGCAGCTACAAGTATTTCCAGGGCCAGAGCACCGTCCGTGGTGAGCAGACCGCTCTGGTCAACGAGATGATCGAGGGCCAGAAAGTGGTACAGGCCTTTGGCCACGAGGCCGAGAGCCTGGAAGCCTTTGATGAAGTGAACGGTCGTTTACAGGACGTGAGCCTCAAGGCCATCTTCTTCTCCAGCATGACCAACCCCGCCACCCGCTTTGTCAACAACATCGTCTACGCCGGCGTGGGCCTGGTGGGTGCCATCTACGCCGTGGCAGGCGGCATCACCATCGGCCAGCTGAGCATCTTCCTCAGCTACGCCAACCAGTACACCAAGCCGTTCAACGAGATCTCCGGCGTCGTCACCGAGCTGCAGAACGCCCTGGCCTGTGCGGCCCGTGTGTTTGAGCTGCTGGATGCAGACGACCAGATCCCCGAGGCGGAGCACGCCGCCGTGCTGCAGCCGGACGGCCATGTGGTGTTGCAGGACGTCTCGTTCCGCTACCTGCCGGACCGCCCCCTCATCGAGGGACTGAACCTGGACGTCAAGCCCGGCCAGCGCATTGCCATCGTGGGCCCCACCGGCTGCGGCAAGACCACCCTCATCAACCTGCTCATGCGGTTCTATGATG
>ERZ840407.922-NODE-922-length-15606-cov-8.836666_pt1 | contig 15606 bp, 7 predicted proteins | sample MGYA00519877_ERZ840407 | MGnify/ENA primary metagenome ERZ840407 (study PRJEB31850, sample SAMEA3708875) | human gut metagenome | biome: human gut; feature: human-associated habitat; material: faeces | place: China | collected 2014 ...
ACTCCATCGATTGTCTTTTCACGATCTTGAAGCAGATTCAGGCTGACAAGCGCCAAACGGCCAACGCATGGGTGACCCGCACCATTACAAAAAAGCAGCGCGATATGCTTGCGCTGCTTGGCTTGGAAAATCCGCCCCGGGTCCTGAAAAATTAGGGATCAGTTATCCGGGAGTTCCGGGTCTCTTTAGAAACCGCTTGGCCGATTCGATTCAGTTGATGCAAAAAACGATATGGAACAATCAAATTGCATTGAAAAACAAGGAAACATTGTTGAGGAAAAGGGCGGAATGCGCAAAAAATGGCTTCAATTCGCTTTAAGCTCAATCGGCTAGTGGAAAAGCCCTAAAAGCCTCGTTAGACGGCCCGAACTCGGGTGATAGGATTTTTGACATGCTTCAAACGGCCTCCTCACCTGCAGGAGGCTCGTCAAGCAGAACGATTTTTTTCTCCGCCCGAGCGTCGGCGGCCGACCCACAGACGGACGGCGGAGCGTATTTACTCTTCGGATGAAGCCAAAATGGAAAAAAAGAACATCGACTGGGCAAAGCTCGGATTTGCCTATACCCCGACGGACTACCGTTATCAGGATGAGTGGGAAAACGGCGCTTGGGAAGGCGGCAAGCTCATCACTGACAAGCACATCTCGCTGCTGGAGTCTGCCTGCGTCTTCCATTATTCCCAGAGCTGTTTCGAAGGTCTAAAGGCTTATACGACAAAGCAGGGCAAGATCGTCACCTTCCGTCCGGATATGAACGCCGAACGCATGTACAACACGGCCGCCCGTCTGGAAATGCCGAGCTATCCGAAGGAAAAGTTCGTTGAGGCCGTGCTCGAAACCGTCCGCGCGAATGCTGCTTGGGTGCCGCCTTACGGCACGGGCTGCTCGCTCTACATCCGTCCGTTCATGATCGGCTCCGGCCCGCAGATTGGTGTGGCACCGGCGCCGTCCTTCCTTTTCCGCATTTTTGTAATGCCTGTGGGCGCCTACTATAAGGGTGCAGTGAAGCCCCAGAAGCTCGTGGTGTCGGATTGGGACCGTGCGGCTCCGCACGGCACTGGCGACATCAAGGCCGGCCTTAACTACGCCATGAGCCTGCACCCGACGATGGATGCACACCGCGCCGGCTATGCTGAAAACCTCTACCTGGATCCGCAGACGCGTACTTACGTTGAAGAGGCCGGCGGCGCCAATGTTCTCTTCGTCGATAAGGACGACAACCTGATCGTTCCGAAGAGCACGTCGATTCTGCCGTCCATCACCCGCCGCTCGCTCGTTTATGTTGCCGAACACTACCTCGGTCTGAACGTGATTGAGCGCAAGGTGCGTTTCGACGAAGTCAAGGACATGAAGGAATGCTGCCTCTGCGGCACGGCTGCCGTCATCGCCCCTGTCGGCCTCATTCATACGCATGAAGGCGACATCGTTCTGCCTTCCGGCATGGATAAGATGGGCGAAATCAGCGGTCGTCTGCGTAAGACGCTGACCGGCATTCAGGACGGCGAAATTGAAGCGCCTGAAGGCTGGATCCGCGAAGTCTGCTAATAGAAGCTGCGCTTCATCCGGCTTCTCGAGAAGCTTTCTCTGCCCCAAGCAAACCGCTGCGGCGGCAGCTCAGGGCTGAAAGGATTCTCAAAAGGCTCCCTGGCGACACGGTCGTCGGGGAGTTTTTTTCGCTTGATTCGTTTCTCTCGCCGTCCTCGAATGATCCGCCGGCGTGAAGTGAAAAAGACCTTTAAAGCAGTCGTTCATCCGCCCTGCGGATACCGACTTTGGGGATGAGGAAAATGCCTGAGGAGGTAAGGTAAACCACTCAAAAGCACAACTCCCGATTTCGTATTATTTGTGATGGATCAAATCGAACTCTCCAATCCACGCGCCTACAAGACGCTTACGCTTCGTCAACTCGAGCATTCTTCGGTAAGAACCCCGAGACACGGCCGCTGACCTTCCCGCTGAGCGCGTCCGCGATCTCTACGACAAACCGTCTGCCCTTCGGGAAGCAGTTGAGGGACCTCTGGCTCTAAAAGCTTTCGGCTCTCAAAGGCGTCCTCGGAAAACGCCGCTCTCTTTGAAGGCGCAGCACGACGCGGGGCGGTCGATTTAGACGGCCGCATCCCGAGGAAGATGAAACATGACGAATTCCTGCGGCTTGTACCGAAGCGAATTTGAGCACGACGCCTGCGGCGTCGGCTTCATTGCGCACATCAAGGGCCAAAAGAGCCACAGCATCGTGAGTCAGGCGCTCGACGTACTGAAGAATCTGCGGCACCGCGGCGCTGTAGGCGCTGATCCCCTGCAGGGCGACGGTGCGGGCATCTTGATTCAGATACCCGATCAGCTCTATCGCGACGATATGATGAATCAGGGCGTGAAGCTCCCGCCCGCCGGCGAATACGGCGTCGGCATGGTCTTTCTTCCGCAGGAGGCGGCTTCACGTCATGCCTGCGAAGAGGAGATTGAACGCGCTGTTGCGGCCGAAGGCCAAATGATTCTCGGCTGGCGTGACGTGCCGATTGACCGTTCCATGCCCATGTCGCCCGTCGTTCGCGAAAAAGAGCCGGTCATCCGTCAGGTGTTCATCGGCCACAGCCCGGATGTGCTGGTGACCGACGCGCTCGAGCGCAAGCTCTACATCATCCGCAAGCGCTCCTCCATTGCCATTGCGAATCTGCATCTCAAGCACTGCAAAGAGTTCTATATCTGTTCGTGCTCGGCGCGCACCGTGGTCTATAAGGGTCAGCTCTTGGCCACACAGGTCGGCATCTACTACCGCGACCTGCAGGATGCACGCTGCATTTCCGCTCTGGCGATGATTCACCAGCGCTTTTCAACCAACACTTTCCCGCAGTGGCAGCTCGCTCATCCCTTCCGCTACATCGCTCACAACGGTGAAATCAATACGCTGCGCGGCAACTTCAACTGGATTCTCGCGCGCGAAAAGCACATTTCGTCGCCGGTCCTCGGCGACGATCTCAAAAAGCTCTGGCCGCTCATTTTCCAAGGTCAAAGCGACTCGGCATCCTTTGACAATGCGTTCGAACTTTTGACCATGGGCTTGCCCAGGCCGCCTTGATGCTGATCCCGGAAGCCTGGGAAAAGAACAAGACCATGAATCCTCGGCTGCGGGCGCTTTATGAATATAACGCCGCCATGATGGAACCCTGGGACGGACCGGCAGCGGTCGCTTTCACCAACGGCCGTCAAATTGGCGCGATTCTCGACCGCAACGGTCTGCGTCCGGCGCGATATCTGGAGACGAAAGACGACTTGGTGATCCTCGCCTCAGAGTCGGGTGCCGCGGTGATCGACGAAAGCCGCATCCGCCGCCGCTGGCGTCTGGAACCGGGCAAGATTCTCTTGCTCGACCTGGAGCAGGGCTGCATTATCGGCAATGACGAGGTGAAGGGTTCGCTCGCTGCGCAGCATCCCTATCGCGAATGGATCGACAAGATCCGCATCCGTCTCGACGATATTCCGCAGACGCCTGCCTCCGCTCCGCTTTTGCTCGGACGCAATGAACTCATGCGCGTCTTTGGCTTCAGCCGTGAGGACGTGGAACGCATTCTCAAGTCCATGGCCTATCAAGGTCAGGATCCGGTGATGTCCATGGGCAACGATGCGCCGCTTGCCTGCCTGTCCGAGCGTCCGCAGATGCTCTACGACTATTTCCGCCAGCTTTTTGCTCAGGTGACCAATCCGCCGATCGATCCGATCCGAGAAGCGATGGTGACGTCACTCGTGTCGTTCATTGGTCCCCGTCCGGACCTCCTGAACATCATGGCCGTGAACCCGCCCGTTCGTCTCGAAGTGGAGCAGCCCGTGCTCACCGGTGCACAGATGGAGCGTATTCGTGCCATCGCGGACTTTACCGACGGGAAGTTTCATTCCAAAGAGATCGACATTACCTATCCGCTTGCGTGGGGACGCGAAGCAATTGAAGCGCGTCTGGCAAGCATTCGCGCCGCAGCGGTCGATGCGGTCCGCAGCGGCATCAACATTCTGATTCTTACGGACAGGAAGGTTTCGCGTGAACGCGTGGCCATTCCGGCGCTCCTCGCCACTTCGGCCGTGCACCAGTGCCTCGTGGAAGAAGGGCTCCGTACGAGTACCGGTCTTGTGGTCGAAACCGGGTCAGCGCGATCCGTTCATGACTTTGCCGTACTCGGCGGCTATGGCGCTGAAGCGGTGCATCCCTATCTCGCGCTTGCGGTAGTGGAGTCGCTCGCCAAGAACGAGGAAGAGCGCGCAAAGTATGTCGACAACTATCTGCACGCCATCATGAAGGGTCTCAATAAGATCATGGCGCGCATGGGCATTTCGACCTACATGTCCTACATCGGCGCACAGATCTTCGAGGCCGTGGGCCTCAAAAAGAGCTTCATCGATCAGTACTTCACCAATACGCCGAGTCCAGTGGAAGGGCTCGATCTCTTTGATGTCGCCGGAGAAGCCGTAACCGTTCATAAGCGCGCTTTTGAAGCCATCGAGCGCAAGGTGATTCCGCTCGCTGCGGGCGGTCAGTACATGTATCGTCAGGGGGGCGAGCACCATCTCTGGACGCCCGACGCGGTTGTGCATCTGCAGCGCGCCGTGCGTGAAGGCAGCTGGGCGGAGTACCAGACCTATGCCGGGCTCATCAACAATCAGGCCCGGGATCTTCTCACCATTCGCGGACTCTTTGAGTTCGTGCCGGGCAAGGCCATACCGCTCGAGTCTGTGGAAAGCGAAGCGTCAATCATTCGCCGCTTCTCCACGGCTGCGATGTCTGCCGGCGCCATTTCCACCGAAGCTCACGTGACGATGGCGGTGGCGATGAACCGTATGAAAGGCGCGAGCAACTCCGGCGAAGGCGGTGAAGACGTTCGGCGCAATGCCCCGGTGACGACAGAAACGTCGCTCAAGGCGATTCTCGGCGGCGATGTCGAAGTGGATTATCCCCTGCACCCGGGCGACAGCCTGCGCTCCCGCGTTCGGCAGGTTGCTTCTGGGCGTTTCGGCGTCACCACGGACTACCTTGCTCACGGCGACCTTATTCAGATCAAAATGGCTCAGGGTGCGAAGCCCGGTGAAGGCGGGCAGCTCCCGGGCAAGAAAGTGTCGAAATATATCGGCATGCTCCGCCATTCGCTGCCGGGCGTCGGGCTGGTTTCGCCGCCGCCTCACCACGACATCTACTCGATCGAGGATTTGGCTCAGCTCATTCTCGATCTCAAGTACGCCAATCCGCATGCCGGCATCGGCGTCAAGCTGGTTTCTCAGGCCGGCATCGGCACGGTGGCTGCCGGCGTAGCCAAGTGCAAGGCGGACCACATTGTGGTTTCCGGACATGACGGCGGCGCCGGCGCGGCGCCGGCGACCTCCATTAAGCACGCCGGCAGCGCGTGGGAAATCGGGCTCGCAGAAGTGGAGCAGACGCTCGTCATGAATAATCTCCGCGGCCGTGTACGGCTGCAGGTGGACGGGCAGATCAAGACTGGCCGAGACGTTGTGATCGGCGCCATGCTCGGCGCTGATGAGTTCGGCTTCGGAACGACGCCGCTCGTGGCGATGGGGTGCCTGATGATGCGCAAGTGTCAGAAGAACACCTGCCCGGCCGGCATTGCGACTCAGGATCCGGCGCTTCGCCGGCAGTTCGTGGGACGCCCGGAACATGTGGAGAATTACTTCCATTTTGTCGCTCGGGAAGTGCGCGAAATCATGGCGCAGCTCGGCGTGGCGAAATTTGATGATCTGATCGGTCATGTGGAATACCTTCGCAAGCGTTCGGGACTCGACGGCCTGAAGGCCTCGAAGCTCTCGCTCGAAAAGATCCTCTATAAGCTACCCAATCCGAAGGGCTTCCCGCTGCTCTCGACGGAGCCGCAGGATCATGAGCTCGAGAAGGCCTTTGACCTTCGCTATGCTGCCGAGCTTTCTGAAGCGCTGAAGGCTAAGCGCCCGATGCGGGTGCAGACCCGCGTCGGCAATACCGACCGCGCCGTCGGCACGATGCTTTCGGGCATTGCCGCGCAGGAAGCTCAAGGGGAACTGCCCGACGACTTCGCGCTCTTTGAGCTTGTGGGGACGGCGGGTCAGAGCTTCGGCGCTTTCCTCGGCAAAGGCGTTTCGCTTCGTCTGACGGGCGGCGCCAACGACTACGTCGGCAAGGGGCTCTCCGGCGGCTCGATCGCTGTGAAAAAGAGCCCGTCGTTTGACGGCCGCCCGAACGAGAACGTTATTGCCGGCAATGCTTGTCTCTACGGCGCTACGTCCGGCGAGGCATTCATTTCCGGCGTCGTCGGCGAACGCTTTGCTGTGCGCAATTCCGGGGCATCGACGGTTGCAGAAGGGTGCGGCGACCACGGCTGCGAATACATGACGGGCGGCACGGCAGTCATTCTCGGACGAACCGGCCGAAACTTCGCGGCCGGCATGTCGGGCGGCATCGCTTATGTCTGGGATCCCAACGATGAGCTGGCTGAAAAAATGAGTGACGGTGCCTTTGAGCTTTCGCATGTGCTTCCTGCTGCCGAACAGGGCTCCGATGAGCCGCTTCATTACGGTCAGAAGGATGAAGTGCTCTTAAAGCGCCTCGTTGAACGCCATGCTGAACTCACCGGCAGTCCGACGGCGCGTGAGATGCTCGCCGACTGGCCGGCAGCGCTCGGCCGGTTTACGAAGGTGTTCCCGCTCGAATACAAGCATGCTCTTGCGAGCCTCAAGAAGGAGGAGAACTGAAATGGGACTCGATGGAGGCTTTCTCAAATTCACCCGTTTGGAACCGCGCCATGAACCTGTTGAGGAGCGAATTAAGCACTTCAACGAATTCATTGCGATTTATTCCGATACTGAAGGGCGTGAACAGGCGTCCCGCTGCATGGACTGCGGGATCCCTTTCTGTCAGCACCAGTGCCCGCTGCACAACACCATGCCCGATACCCAGCAGTACGTCTCGGACGGCGACTGGGAATCGGCTTGGCGGGTGCTCGATTCCACCAACAGCTTCCCGGAGATTACCGGACGCATCTGCCCCGCACCCTGCGAGGAAGGCTGCACGCTTGGTCTTCACCGCGATGCAGTTTCGATCAAGGCGATCGAAAAGAAAATTGCCGAGGTGGCCTTTAGCCGAGGTTATGTGACGCCGCAGCCGGCAGCTGCCTCAACGGGCTGCTGCGTGGCTGTGGTGGGCTCTGGCCCAGCAGGCCTGGCCGCGGCACAGCAGCTTGCTCGGATGGGGTATGCGGTTACCGTTTACGAAAAGATGGATAAGCCGGGCGGTCTTTTGCGCTACGGCATTCCTGACTTCAAACTCGGCAAGAAGGTGGTTGACCGCCGACTCGATCAGCTTGTGCGCGAGGGGGTGCGTTTCGTGCTCTCCACCCGCGTCACGGGGACCGACGGAGAAACGCTTGAGCCGGGGGTTCATGATGATGCGGAATCGACCATTTCCATTGCAGCGCTTCAGGCCAAGTACGACGCCGTCGTGTTGGCTTTGGGTGCTGAAGTGCCGCGCGATTTGAAACTCCCCGGGCGCGAGCTCTCCGGGATTCACTTCGCGCTTGACTTCCTGATTGCACAGAATCGGGTGAATTCCGGGGGCGGCGTCAATCCGGTTCAGGTCTGCGGCAAGCATGTTGTGGTGATCGGCGGCGGCGAGACGGCAAGCGACTGCATCGGCACGGCTAACCGACTGGGGGCTGCCTCCGTGACGCAGCTCGACTATCACGCCGAACTGCCGCTCAAGGCCGATCTGATGCGTGAGTGGCCGGACTGGCGCCATATCAAGCGGACTTCTACTTCTCAGGAAGAAGGGTGCACGCGGCTTTTTGCCACCAATACGGTGAGCTTTGAAGGCAAGAATGCTGTGGAGTCCGTGAAGACCGTACAGGTCAAATGGGGACCCGGACGCAAAATCACGCCGATCGAAGGCACCGAAAGCGAAGTCAAGGCTGACGTTGTGCTGATTGCGATGGGCTACGCGCATCCTTCGCATGCCATTGTGAAGGCGTTGGGACTGGCTACCGATAAACGCGGCTCCATTGCAGCGCCGGTAGACGGTCCTGAAGCATGGCGCACGGCTGCCGAAGGCATCTTCGCGGCGGGCGACGGCCGGTTCGGTCAGTCGCTTGTCGTCAACGCTCTGGCTGAAGGGCGTGAGTGCGCAGCGGCGGTTGACAAGTGGCTTCGCGACAAGCAGTCGGAGGCTGCGCCGCTCTGGCGTGAATAATGCGCTGATTTGAAATCTGATAGAGCCGTCAGTATTCGGGCGGCCGCCTTTTTCGGGCGGCCGCCCGAAGTTTTAAGGGCTCCGCAGAGCGCTTCACGTGCGAGAATGGGTTCTCAACTTATCGAGGACGACCTCGATCCGGCTGCGCCGCAATAAGGGGCAGTCTGGGAACTCTTGCCCGGGACGGCCCGGAGCTTCATTCTTTTTCAGGAAGGAGGCCTCTGTGGCCTGGATTTACTTAATTGCGGCAGGCATTCTTGAAACGCTTTGGGCCGTTGCCATGAAGGCTTCAAATGGTTTCACGCTGCTGATTCCGTCCCTTATCACTGTGCTCGCGATGATTGGCTCAGTCGCGCTCCTTGCGCTTGCCATGAGGACGCTGCCGCTCGGCACGGCATATGTCGTCTGGACGGGGATCGGCGCTGTCGGTGCGTTTGCGGCGGGCGTCGTTATGTTCGGCGAATCACTCTCACTCATGCGGGTGACTGCAGCCGGCTTCATTGTTGTCGGCCTGATCATGATGAAGGCCTCGGCGTGAAAAACGGCGGTTGCCCGCTTCATGCGCAGGCTCGATATCCCGCTGGCGTTGTGGTTCCGCATCGATGCTGCGGATCATAACAGCGGAATCTTTTGTTTTCGGCGCCGTTTGGCTTATGTGCGCCCTGCCGCACCTTTATAATTCCGCGCAAAATGCTCGTTCGGCCATCTGTATGCGGCCGAGTCAGCGGGTAAAAAATGTTGATCCCTCTCTTCAAATAGGAACTGAGTCATGGCGTCCATTGCCGGCATCGTCTTCAACCTCGAAGGGCCTCGCGCACTTTCGGATTTTCGTGAGGAGCGGCTGCTTCGCGCTCTCGAGAAGGTCAACAGCGCCGTTGAAGCGGTATCGAGCCGCTTCATTCATTTTGTGCATGCTGAGAAGGAGCTTGATGCGGCATCGGTTGACCGCCTGCAGGCACTTCTCAACTACGGTCCCACGCCGTCCAAGGTTCTTGAAAATACGTTTGACGTGCTGGTCGTTCCCCGCCTCGGCACGATTTCGCCCTGGGCTTCGAAGGCAACGGATATCGTCGGCAACTGCGGCGTCGCCGGCGTGCTCCGCGTTGAACGCGGCACGCTCTTTTCCGTGCAGATGAAAGCGGGCACGCTGCTTTCGGAAGATGAGAAGCGTGCACTTGCCGCGCTGCTTCACGACCGCATGACGGAATCCGCGGTGCCGCCGGATTTTCCTGTTCAGAACCTCTTTGTAGATCTGCAGGGTCGTCCGATGGAAACGGTGCCGCTTTTGGCTCAGGGCCGTAAGGCGCTTGAAGAAGCCAATGCGGACATGGGTCTTGCGCTTTCCGACGATGAAATCGCCTACTTGGCAGACGCCTTCGAAAAACTTCAGCGTGATCCGACTGACGTTGAACTGATGATGTTTGCGCAGGCTAATTCGGAACACTGCCGCCATAAGATCTTCAACGCCGAATGGACGATTGACGGAGAAAAGAAGGCTGAAACGCTTTTCGGCATGATCTGTGCAACGCACAAGGCCGCTCCGCAGTTCACCATTACAGCCTATGCCGATAATGCGGCAATCTTTGAAGGCCGTGACGTTGAGCGCCTCTATCCGCGCCCGAGCGATGCGGATCCTTTCGGCTCTACCTTTGAAATGAAGACCGAGCGTACGCATACGGTCTTTAAAGTTGAAACGCATAACCATCCGACCGCCATTTCTCCGTTCCCCGGCGCTTCTACCGGCTCGGGCGGCGAAATCCGAGACGAAGGTGCGACCGGCCGCGGCGCACGTCCGAAAGCGGGTCTCACGGGCTTTACGACTTCGGCGCTCCGTCTGAGCGAAGCCCCGCACAAGTGGGAAGACGATTCCGACTGCTCCGCGGGCGTCGAAAACGCGCAGCCCTACGGCGCGCCCGGCCGCATTGCTACGCCGCTCTCCATCATGACTGAAGGTCCCTTGGGGGGCGCGGCATTCAACAACGAATTCGGCCGTCCGAATCTGCTCGGTTACTTCCGTACTTTTGAAGCCAATGTGGGCGGCGTGCGTTACGGCTACCACAAGCCCATCATGCTCGCGGGCGGCATCGGCAACATCCGCGATGATCAGACGAAGAAGCTGACGCCTCCGGCGGGCAGCCTGCTGATCGTCCTGGGCGGCCCGGGCATGCGCATCGGTTTGGGCGGCGGCGCTGCGAGCTCGATGAATACGGGCGCCAACTCCGAAGCACTCGACTTTGACAGCGTGCAGCGCGGCAATCCGGAAATGGAACGTCGTGCTCAGGAAGTGATCGACCGCTGCTGGTCGATGGGCGAAGCCAACCCAATCCTGGCTATCCATGACGTCGGCGCTGGCGGCCTTTCCAACGCAATGCCTGAGCTCGCCGATCTCTCGGGCAAGGGCGCGCAGTTTGACCTCTCGAAGGTTCCGGTTGAAGAAACCGGCATGTCGCCCTTGGAAATCTGGTGCAACGAATCGCAGGAACGCTATGTAATTGCGCTCGATCCCGCCGGACTCGACAAGTTTGACGCCTTCTGCCGCCGTGAACGCTGCCCCTATGCGGTGATCGGTCACATTACGGAAAAGAGCGACCTCAAGGTGGAGCGCCCCGGCGAAGACGACGCCGTGAATATGCCGATGGAGGTTCTCCTCGGCAAGGCACCCCGTATGCACCGCAACGTCAAGCACGAAGACAAGGTGCTCACGGCCTTTGCCGAAGAAGGCATTGAGCTCGAGGCTGCGGCGTACGATGTGATGCGCCATCCGACGGTGGGTTCGAAGTCCTTCCTTATTACGATCGGCGACCGGTCGGTAGGCGGCCTGACCGCACGCGACCAGATGGTCGGCCCCTGGCAGGTTCCGGTTGCCGACTGTGCCGTTACGACGCTTGGGTTTACGACTCATCGCGGTGAAGCCATGGCCGTCGGCGAACGTACGCCATTGGCTGTGATCAATTCCGCTGCCGCGAGCCGCATGGCGATTGGTGAAGCAGTCACGAACATTGCCGCGGCCGATATCGAACTCGCTCGCGTGAAGCTTTCGGCTAACTGGATGGCCGCCTGCGGCGCTCCCGGTGAAGATGCGCGTCTCTTTGACGCCGTGAAGGCCGCCAGTGAATTCTGCATCGGCTTGGGCATTTCGATTCCGGTCGGCAAGGATTCGCTCTCCATGCGAACGAGCTGGACAGATGCCGGCGAAAAGAAGACGGTCACCTCACCGGTGTCGCTCATCGTTTCGGCTGCCGCTCCGGTGACGAATGCGATGCTGACGCTCACCCCTGAAATCAAAAAGACGCCTGTTCTTGAAGACAGCATGCTGGTTTTGGTGGATTTGGGCCTGGGCAAAAACCGCATGGGCGGCTCGATCCTCGCTCAGACGACGCAGCGCTTCGGTGATACGGCGCCCGACTGCGAAGATCCGACGCTGCTCGGCCGCTTTGTCACGTCGCTGCGTAAGCTCGAGCTTTCGGGCTGCGTGATGAGCTATCACGATCGTGCTGACGGCGGTCTCTTTGCTGCGGCGGCGGAAATGCAGTTTGCTTCCCGCATCGGCATCCGCCTCACGCTCGACTCTCTCCTAGAAGTTCACGACGCAACGGTTCTCAATACGCTCTTTAACGAAGAGCTCGGCGCCTTGATTCAGGTTCCGAGCGACCGCGTGAAGGAAGTGGTTGCTGAAATGCGTGCGGCCGGTCTTGCCGACTGCTGCCATTTCGTGGGTGAATTTATCAAGAGCGACGCGCTTGAAGTCTGCGCCAACGGTGAGACGCTTGCGGTCTTCCCGCGCGAGAAGCTCCAGTCCGCCTGGAGCGAAGCTTCGCATCTCATTGCCCGCGGCCGCGACAATCCGGCCTGCGCAGATGAAGAGTTTGAAGGCATCTCTGCCGAGCGCGCGACGAATCTCATTGCCAAGACGACGTTCAATGTCGACGAAGACATCGCCGCGCCCTTCATTGCCGCCGGCGTTCGTCCGAAGATTGCCATCCTGCGTGAAGAAGGCGTGAACTCACAGAACGAAATGGCTGCGGCCTTCCTGCGTGCCGGGTTCGAACCCTGGGATGTTCATATGACCGATCTCCTCTCGGGGCGTCTGGATCTTTCCGGTTTCAAGGGACTGGCAGCCTGCGGCGGGTTCTCTTACGGTGACGTTCTCGGCGCCGGCGGCGGCTGGGCGGCGACGATCCTCAACAATGATCGTCTTTCGGCCATGTTCCGCACCTTCTTTGAGCGCGGCGACACGTTTGGTCTTGGCGTGTGCAACGGCTGCCAGATGATGAGCCGTCTGCGTTCGCTCATCCCGGGGGCTTCACACTGGCCGCAGTTCCTGCGCAATCGTTCCGAACAGTTTGAAGCACGCCTCATTTTGGTTGAAATTCTCGAGTCCCCCTCGATTCTTTTCGCCGGAATGGCCGGTTCGGTGATGCCGATCGTCAATAGCCACGGCGAGGGACGCGTCGAATTCCTCAAGCCCGAAGATGCGGTGCTCTCGCACGCCGCAGCCCGATTTGTTGACGGCAATGGACAGCCTGCGGTTTATTATCCGCAGAACCCGAATGGTTCCGAAGGCGGCCTCACGGCGTTCACGACCGATGACGGGCGCTTTACGATCATGATGCCTCATCCGGAACGCAGCCACCGTGCGGTTCAGCTCTCGTGGCATCCGGCTCAATGGTCAGAAGCCTCCGGGTGGATGCGCATGTTCCGCAACGCCCGCCAGTGGGTCGGCTGATCAGCTGAGTGCACGCCGGCCGACATCTTGAGCGGCCGGTATGCTTAAATGAATGAAGCCGCGGGAGGCCGCATCGCCTTGCGCGGCTTCAGCATTTTTATGCTGCAGGCTGCTCGAACTGTCTGCAGTCCTTCAAAATCCGCACCTTCTCCCGTTAAGATACGCGCGCCGGCATCTCATTGTCCGCCGCCATTTCATTTCAGGATCTTTCGTCATGCAGAAGCTTGCCATTGCCGTGAGCAACAACGTGTCCTTCCAAAACTTCCCGAAGGATCGGGTCGTCGTGAAGCTTTCCGAAGCAGAAATGACAGAGACGAGCGTGGTGCTCATGTCAGTAGAGGACGCCGAAGTAGGCGAACTCGACCGCATTGAGGCTTACGGCTTCGGCATTCCGATTTTCATTTTTGTCGAACGAGGCCGTTACGTGCCCGACGAGCTGATCGGACGCTGCATGGGCGTCGTCAACGACGATCCGGTCGAAGAGGCTTATTTCGTCCGACAGCTTGTGGATGCGGCGACGAGTTATGAGGAAAAGATTCTGCCGCCGTTCTTTCGCAGTCTTCGCCGCTACGTCAGCACAGCCAACGAGCAGTTCGACTGCCCGGGGCACCAGGGCGGCGCGTTCTTCCGCCGGCATCCGGCCGGGCGTGAATTCACCAACTTTTTCGGTGAAACCATCTTCCGTGCCGATCTGTGCAATGCGGACGTGGACATGGGGGATCTGCTGATTCACGAGGGGGCCGCGGCTGAGGCCGAGAAGCACGCAGCCAAGGTGTTCAATGCCGACAAGACGTACTTTGTGCTGAACGGCACGTCTACTTCGAACAAAGTGGTGCTTTCTTCGCTCCTCACCCCGGGCGATTTGGTGCTCTTTGACCGCAACAACCACAAATCCTGTCATCAGGGGGCGCTGGTGCTTGCCGGTGCGCGTCCGGTGTATCTGGAAACATCGCGCAATCCGTATGGGTTTATCGGCGGCATTGATGATGCGTGCTTTGACGAGGCGGAGCTGCGCCGCCGCGTGGCTGAGATTGCGCCCGAAAAGGCCGATGCGCCGAGACCCTTCCGCTGCGCTGTGATTCAGCTTGGCACCTATGACGGCACCATCTATAACGCCCGTCAGGTGGTGGACCGCATCGGAGGCTTGTGCGACTACATTCTCTTTGACTCTGCCTGGGTCGGTTACGAGCAGTTCATTCCGATGATGAAGGATTGCTCGCCGCTCCTCCTTGAGCTCGGACCTGACGATCCGGGCATTTTCGTCACCCAGTCCGTGCATAAGCAGCAGGCGGGTTTTTCACAGACTTCGCAGATTCACAAAAAGGATGCTCATGTGAAAGGGCAGGCGCGGTATGTGACGCATAAGCAGGTGAACAACGCCTTTATGCTTCATGCGTCAACCTCTCCCTTCTATCCGCTTTTTGCCTCGATTGACATCAATGCCAAGATGCATTCGGGCGTCTCGGGACGCCGGATTTGGGCGGAATGCGTGAAGATCGGCATTGAGGCGCGCAAGCAGTTGAAGCGCACCTGCCGCTACATTCAGCCTTTTGTGCCGCCGGTCGTGATCGGCCGTCCGTGGGAGAGCTATCCCACTGAGGAAATCGCACGCGACCTGAGGTTCTTTAAATTCGAACCGGGGACGAAATGGCATGCCTTTGAAGGATACGGCTCCAACCAGTACTTTGTGGATCCGTGCAAATTCCTCTTAACGACGCCGGGCATTGATACCGAAACCGGCGAGTACGAGGACTTCGGGGTGCCTGCGACGATTCTGGCCAACTACCTTCGTGCGCACGGCGTTGTGCCCGAGAAGTGTGACCTCAATTCGATTCTCTTCCTGCTGACGCCGTCGCAGACGACAGCCAAGATCTCGTCCCTGATAACGCAGATTGCCCGGTTTGAGCGTCTGCTTGACGCCAATGCGCCGATGAAGGAGGTGATTCCGCAGGTTTACCGTGATTGGGAGGAGCGCTACGAGGGTTACCGTATTCGCGAGCTTTGCCAGGAAATGCACGATTTCTCCCGCGAATTCAATATCAAGGATCTGCAGAAAGCGATGTTCCGCCGGGAGCATTTTCCCAAGGCAGTCATGTCTGCTCAGCAGGCGAACTTTGAATTTATGCGCGGCAATGCCGAGTACATTCCGCTCGCTCAAGCTGAAGGGCGCATTGCCTTGGAAGGTGCGCTGCCGTATCCGCCCGGCGTCATCTGCTGTGTGCCGGGGGAAATCTGGGGCGGTGCGGTAAAGGCGTATTTCGAAGCGCTCGCCGTCGGCGTCAATCGGTTCCCGGGATTCGCTCCAGAGCTTCAGGGCGTCTACTTGGAAGCCAATGAGGACGGTGAAAAGCGGATTTGGGTGAATGTCCTCAAAGAGAGCCGCCGCAAGGAGCTGGAGGCCGCCGGTCTGATCCGCAGCTAAAACTCAGCAATCCGCGGTCCGTGAGGCCGCGGATTTTTAAACCCTTGACAAGACGAAACGAACCCTATATAGTTTGCTCCCTGCCTCGAACGAGAGGCAGAAAAACAAGAAACATTGAGATGCATTCAAACGGATCGTTGAAATGTTCTTGACAAGAAGAAAAAGTTCAGATAAACTCTTCTTTCTGCGCTGACTGAGGTCAGCGAAGTTCTTTAAAAATCAGATTCAACGAACCGATAAGTGTGAACGT
>ERZ840407.930-NODE-930-length-15480-cov-3.474684_pt1 | contig 15480 bp, 7 predicted proteins | sample MGYA00519877_ERZ840407 | MGnify/ENA primary metagenome ERZ840407 (study PRJEB31850, sample SAMEA3708875) | human gut metagenome | biome: human gut; feature: human-associated habitat; material: faeces | place: China | collected 2014 ...
CGTCCAATCTTCACATCCAGATGATAGCCGTCCCGATTCAGGTGGTCGCCGATGAAAGAGGTGCGCGCATTTTGTATGGCAGTGCCTGAAGGGATGACAATCTTTATCTTATTCGCCTTAGCCGCTTTCTTCACTGCATCGGCAATAGCCTGATACATGGTCAGTTGATTGCAGTTGTAGTTTTTAAATCCACTATGCTTGGAAGTAGACGCATACGCCCAGGTTTGGTGCAGCATCAGCTTTGTTTTCTTTGGAAGGCGTGCTTTTACATATTCTATAAGTTCCGGCAGAGAGGCTTCATACGTCTCATACATTCCCGAAAAAGGACTTGCCTGTTGCAGGCTGACGTAATCCCAGGCTTCATCTGCCAGCACCGCTTCCAAAGACATCTTGCCTTTTTCCCGTTTCTTTCCATCCGTACCGATTTTCCGGTAGGCATAGGCAGGAGCATTGTCACGGGCATTTTTCACATGACGTTCTAGAGAACAACCGCCGATAAACATATTGCCGATTATGGTTGAAATGCCTTCGGCTTCGGCAAGTTCATGCAGATATTGCTCCACGGCATCCTGGGAGAAACTGTTGCCGATAGCAAGTATCCTGACCGTTTTTTGCTGCGCATACACTCCTCCGGCAAGAAGGAGCAGTATGCACATACAAATCACTACAATCTTATATTGCTTCATCACATTCAAATATAGCTAAACTTATCGGTTATTTCTCTTTTTCATGTAATAATCTCTCATCAGATACCACGCTTTCTTACGCATACCCTGGTCGGATATGAGTCCTTTGCGGTTCCAGCCATCCTGATTGGTGGGGTGGAAACGGAATGGGGAACGGAAGTCGAACAGAATCCAGGGAGATACGCCACGCAGGTTCGGGATATTGTCGAACATACGGATATTGTCTCTGTACAAGCGTGCCTGGTATTCTTCACTCCAAGAGCTGACTACGTTCTCATCACCAGACTGACCGTACAATGCTTCGCCGCCAAATTCCGAGATAATCAACGGTTTGTCCGTCACGACTTCCCATATAGCGTCTTTCGGTTCCACAGGCCACGGATGATACCAGCCCATATATTTATTGATAGCTACGACGTCCAGTTGGGAAGTAAAAGAATCTTCCATTACAAAACGCTGTTTTTCGCTATTGAAGTGCACAAGGTCGAAAGCGGCAACATACAGGCGGGTAGTGTCCAGCTGTTTTCCCGTTTCGAGCAGGGAAGTAAGGAATTCATTCCGTTCTTTGGAAGGCTGTGTTTCATTGGCAACACCCCAATAACCTACCGCGCAGCGGTTTTGATCGCGCTTAATCATTTCAGAAAGCATCCTCTGCGCTTTCTTACGGGTATCATCGTCTGTAAAATCAATGCCTTGCCAAATAGGAATCTCCTGCCAGAGAAGGAAGCCCATCTTTTCCGCCAGGCGTACCGTGTACTCATTCTGCGGATAATGAGCCAGGCGAATCATGTTCACGCCAAGCGCTTTCGCTTCATTTAGCAACATAGCTGCATCGGCTTCCGAGAAAGCACGCCCCATACGTTGCGGGATTTCTTCGTGGAAAGAGATACAGCACATAAATGTCGGCTTCCCGTTCAGGTAGATATCTGTTCCTTTCACGGTGATATTGCGGAAGCCGATTTGTTCTTCCACGCGGTCGGTATTTGAAGATACGGTCACGCCATAGAGTTTCGGTTCTTCCGGCGACCAGCGTTGCAGCTTCTTCGCATTCAATACGGTTTCCGCCTTTCCTTCCGCGTCGGTGGTGAGCTCCGCGTTGATTTTGAGTTCGGGGATGGCAACTGTTACTTTCTCACCTGCCTTTTCATCAGAAAGACGCACACGGGCAATTATCCGGTCGGGAGCATTTTTATCCAGTTGGATAAAATAATCTTCTATAAATATCCGGGGAGTTTTCACCAACAGCACATCTCTTGTGATGCCGCCATAGTTCCACCAGTCGAATGCCATAGCGGGAATGGCGTCTTTGGTACGGCGGTTGTTCACTTCTACCGCCAGGAAGTTGTCACCGTCTTTCAACAGGTCTGTCACTTCCACTTGAAAAGGAGTAAAACCGCCTTCGTGCTCTGCTATCTCTTTTCCGTTCAGGTAGACTTTGCAACGATAGCTGACAGCACCGAAATAAAGAAACTGGCGTTTGTCTGCCAAGCGTTTGGCATCAAAGTGACGAGCATACCATACAGTGCCTTCGTAATACTTCAATTCGGGCGATTGAGAGTTCCAGTCTCCCGGAACATTAAGACGCAACCCGCCTTCAAACGCGTATTCGTAGAAATCGATATTTCCTTCCGGTTGCCGGTTCTCATAGATTTTCATCCGTTGCCCCTGGTCGTACAGGTCGATGATAGCATTCCATTTACCATTCAGCGAATGGATGTCACGGCCATATACATTCGTTATCAGCTCCTGTGCCGCAACGCTTCCAGCAAAAACGATTAGCAACAATAGACATAGACTTAATTTCTCACCTGTTTTCATTTAAGTATGTTGTTATAATTAGTGTATATAATAAGTTCAGGCACGGATTATACGGATTTCATGGTTTTTAGAATAGAATAGGTAAAACAACAGTGTTAATCCGTGTAATCCGTGCTATTTCGATTTATTTTTCAGGAAATTCATTACCCAGTTCCAGGCTGCGCTCCACTGTTCGGCATAGGCATAATGAGCGGTCGTCTCAGCTACAAACAGCTCTTTCGGAGCATTAATCACGTTGTAAGCGGAGTAAGTGGTGGTAGGCGGACAAACCATATCATTATAGCCAAAAGTATAGAATCCCGGAACTTTGACCTGTCGGGCAAAGTTCACCACATCAAAATACTGAACGGTTTTAATCTTTTCCGGTGTCCGGTTCTTCTCATCCTTCAACATATGCGGCCAACCGCCTGCACGACCGTGGGCATAACCCGCCATATCACACAAGGCTGGATAGAAAGAAACCAATCCTTTGACACGAGCATCCAGTCCGGCAATTACAATAGAAAGCGCACCGCCCTGGCTTCCTCCAAAGGTCGCCAAATTACCATTGAATTCGGGAAGTGTGTAAATGAAATCAATGGCTCTCACACAGCCTGTATAAACCCGTTTGTAATAGTACTTGTCCCGATTGTCCATATTGAACGAGTGGTAATTCTTCAAAGCACCGTTATAAAGCCGGTGATACACATCTCCCGTCAAATTGACCGGAATGCCGTGAATACCGATTTCCAGAATGATAAAACCTTTTCCGGCACGTTCGGCTTCTCCGTTATAGGCACGGATACCTGCACCCGGCACTTTCAGAATCGCCGGATATTTCCCGGAAGCCTTCGGAACACAAAGGATGCCGTACATACGGGACGCATAGTCATTGTTCGCGAAGGAGACATGATATACGTTCACCTTATCTGTACACCTTTCCGGCAGTAAAGTCATTATCGGTTCCAATGCCCACTTTTCTGCGGCTTCTTTGGTACTTTTCCAAAATTCCAGAAAGTCGGCAGGCAACGGAGTGGTCGGTTGCAATTTCTCAGGAGAGAAGCCGACGGTAGCCACGCCTTCATACTCACGCCCTTGGCAAGTGACGAAAGCGCGGCAACGCAGGAACCCTTCTTTTTTCATAGTCCCTGCGTTAATTTCAAGCTTTTCATTCTTCAAAGGCTGTTTGCCTGTCTGATGAGGTTTCATCATGTCTTCCGAAATCTCATAGCGCACTTCCAGATTATCCTGCGGGATATTGCATTTCAATACCGCCACTTTGAATTTCACTTTTTCTCCCGGTTTATACAGCCAATTGGTGTGGTCGGGAGTGACCTGCACTTGAACCAGTCTTTCCTGTGGCTGCCCCCATGCAACTATCTGCATGGAGACAAATGCTATCAGGAGAAGAAGAAAACGTACACTTTTTATCATAGTTCCCTATTTTATTTCATTTGTCATTGCTATATTAATATTCCATTTATCAGCTATTAATACCCATTGTCTCAACTATTAATACCTATCCGCCCAACTATTAATACTTGACAACTCAACTATTAACATCCAACAGCAGAGATATTAATGCTCCTCTCCACACATCATAACACTCTGCGAATCAGAAGTTAACATATCATTCGTGATTAGCGTAAAATGCAGATAGCCGCCTTTTTATGGTTTTACTTCGTATTGATAGAGTGCGAAAGAGTTCTTGTCATTTAGCTCGAAACTTACTCTACCCTGTGCGCCGACTTTTGCGGCAAACTTTTTGCCACTTCCCATTACAGGGGTAAAAGTAACTTTCTTACCCTCAGGAAGCCAAGTGTCAATAGTTCCCCTGGCTTGCTCATTATCTTCGCGGTAAACTACAAGATAGCCTTGCGTGCCGGAGACGGTCGATTGGAATCCGGTCCACGAACGTCCCGAAGGTTCTTCACCAATGGGCAGTATGACGCCTTGATGAAACCGGAGTTGCAAGGGTTGGTATTTCTTGAGTAGAGATGCCGTAATATAAGCCTCTTCGGGCAGGTTCGAAGCTTCCATCCAAGCCAATGGCTGTGCCGCCAAGGTGATGGCAAAGAGGTAATCGAAACTGTAACGGGCGGGGGCAAAAGGGTCGGCAGCGTCATACTTGTCGGCATTGCGCCATTTATTAAGGAACTCTATCTGCATCTTCTCCGCCGGTACATAGCGAGACAGCATCCAGAGGTTGCGCAAGGTGCGATAAGGGTAATAGTTGCCCCAATCGGTATAGCGGTTTTCCAGGAAGATGTTGCCGTACTCGTTCATATAGTGATACCCGCCGCGACGACCGGCAGTGGCATCGAGGTTGAAAATCACTTCATAGTTGGTTTGCTCCAACACGGTATCAAACAGTCGGCGTAGATTCTGTTCGGCTGTCTTGGTAGGTATCTGCAGGCCGTCTATCTTAAAACAGCAGATGCCGTACTTCTTATAAAGCCCGATAATGGCTTGCGCATCTTTTTGCCAATCGGCAAAATCATTCTGTATGCTGGGATTGAACCATAATCCGATGCGAATACCCAATTTCTTGCCTTTCTCTACAATAGGTTTCAGTCCATGAGGGAACTTTGTAGGGTTGGGCGTCCAGTAATCGCCACTTTTCCAGATATCCTTAAAACTACCTCCGGCAGTCTTTGAGTTAGGGCTTTTTCCGCTCTGCCAGCCATCGTCCAGTTGAAAGAGGGTGATGCCCATGCGTGCGGCACGGTCTAGTTCTGCCAGACAGAAAGCCTCATCTATTTTGGCATCCTGGCTACGGTCGCCCCAGGTATTGAGCATAATCATCTCATCCTGTGCGGCGGTGTGGTGGCGCAGTTGTTTCTGATAGAGGCGCAAGGCAGTAAGCGCTTCTTGCTCGCCGCCGGTATAGATACCAGTAACGCATCCATAAACGCGGGTCCAGCTATCCGGCTTTACATCATGAGACGCAATGCCCAGCCCCACTACCATAAAATCGCTAAAGTCCGCCACGAAGTCAGAACCCGGATAATGTAATTGAGTACTGCTGCTAGGAGCCTCTTTCAAAAAAAAGAAGCCTTGACGCGTAACTACGTCATGAGCAAAAAGCAAATTACCACGATACGTATTGCGACGGTAAGGAAGCCAGGTACGCCCGGTCACCAAATTGTCGTTCCAATCGGTGTAGTCGAAAAACTCGATTGTGCGGGCACTCCAATGATTGCCGGATAGTTGCAACCTGTCGAGCGTGGGAGTTTTCACCCCCGTAGCCATATCGGCCGTGTGCTCTATATTTTTACGGTCGGCATTAGAGCGGTTATCCTCCTTATTCTGATAAAGTTCCACTTGCCCTTTCAGATAGGTATCGCAAGCAATGGCGGGACAGTCTGCATAAATGCGATAGCGACGCTCTATATTCAGCGAACCGATAGTGCAAGCCACGGTAGCCTGCAGATAACTGGCGTGGATGCCATTCGTCGGTATCTCGTTCACGGTGAATGTGGCGTCCGTAGGGATACCTTTCACAATCGAGAAATCGGGTTGTTTGCCCTGTACCGGAATGTTTTTTCCGTGTTGCTTGTCAGTAAGGCTGATGGTAACAGGCGCACCGTTATTCCACAGCATGACGCGTTCCATATAGTTATTGCCCATACGTAGCGTGTCACCTTTCAGAAAAGCGTAATACTGTTGTCCTCCCCAAAGCGGCAAGGTACATATTGCCGATAGAAATATCGTGATAATATTTTTTTTGCTCATAGTTTGTCTACGGTTTGATGTAAGCTCCCGGAACTTCCAACAATTTGTTGGGTTCGTTGAAGCGTTGGTTATCGGGCACATCGCGTTTGCCCAGACCCGCTTGCATAAGTTGCTTCAGTTCCGACAGGTGATGATGATAGATGTCGCGCGGTTCTACACGATGCTTGTGGCAGAGTCCGGCTGCCATACCTACTACTTCACCCATCATGCCGGTAGTACGCATCACACGTACCGTACCCAAGGCTACATGGGTGCAGCTCATATTGCGGCCTGCCATAAAGAGGTTGTCCACATTGCGCGAATAGAGACAGCGATAGGGAACGGCATAAGGATGAATCCAACGATGCACCGTGGCCGACTTGAATTCATTGCCGGGAAAGCGGACACTGTTCACGCTGTCGGGGAAGTGAAGGTCGATGCTCCAGGTAGTGGTGAACGAAGCATCCTCGTGCGCCACATTCTTGTCTATATCGTCCTGTGACAGTACGTAGTCGCCCAAGAGACGGCGTGATTCACGTTTGCCTGAAACATACGCCACCCAGTCGAGGGAACGGTTGGCATACTTCTTATGGTCTTTATAGTGATTTTTCAGATAGCTCCAGTTGGAATATATCACCAAAAGTCCATAGTCGCGTACACGTTCAGCTTCGCTGACTTGATTGCGGTTCATGCCTGTTTCCCATTTCCACTCGCCCATGGTTACAGGCTCACAGTTTTCAGCGTCAAAGCGCACGCCATATTCAAAATGAGGGAATGAGGTTTTCTTCTTCATATCCTTACTATACCATTGTATAGAAGCCCCCATCACCAATGAGTCGGGTTGCTCGGGAGCAAGGCTCTCGCCATATTCATCGCGGCCTTCACGTCCCATAGTCCAATCGGCACCGGCCAAATAACCTATGGTAGCGTCGCCTGTGCAGTCGCTAAAGAGAGGAGCAGTAAGTTCAGTTTGTTCGCCCGTCTCGATGTGCTGGATAGTGACTGACGCAATGCGGTCTCCTTGCATCTTCACGGCTACCGCACGCTGAGAAGCATAAAGGGTAATGTTCTTTTCGGCATCTATAAAGTCTTCCTTCTTCCGGTCTTCATAGTAGTCGCCCGGTTGGGCATTGCCGGAACGCTCATGGCCAAACTCACGTATCATACGACCCAATCCCTGATTAGGCCCCATTTCGATGATACCACCGAGATGTACACGAATCTCCGACGAGTTATTGCCGCCCAATACAGGACGGTCGTTCACTAGTGCTACCTTACAACCTAATCGGGCGGCCGATACGGCAGCACACATTCCGGCTATTCCCCCTCCTACTACCACAAAGTCGTATTGATGAGCGGGCACCGTCTGTTGTTGTCGCAGGCGGGTACGAAGTGCCGCTGTCTCTGCCGTATCCCAGGTAGCGGGTTGCGTGTTCGCATCGGTCGTAAAGTAAATGGCATCGCAACGACCGTCGAAACCGGTGAGGTCTTTCAGCGCAAGGGTGGTAGTCCCTGCTTTCAATACTGTCTTTCCGGCAAATTGCCATTGCCAGGAATTACCTGTATGTCCTAATGTAGCTTTCAGCAATTTGCCGCCTAAAGCCAGGCGGAATTTTCCGGGACCTGCGGCATCGGTCCAAGGTGAAGTCCAGTTGTAAGTACGGGCATATACGTAGTAAGTGCCCGCCTGGGGAATGTTGATTTCTGCCGTAGCATCCGCCACAGGGATGCCCATACCATGTGCCATGAGATAGGGCGAACCCATTTGATCCATGAACTGCTGGTCGAGCACCCAGCCGCCTCGCTGGCTGAAACTTTCAGCTTCGATGAGCAGTTCTTCGGCTACAGCCACAAGGCTACAAGCTACGGCTATGCATGTCAATAAGAATTTTTTCATCACAGTACAGCGTTTTTATGATTATTGTCTACTATCTTCACAGAGGGAACAGATTATCTCGCCATTTTATAAATTTCATTGCCTGCCATCAAAAAAGCACCAACTCCATAAACTTCCGTCATGTCACGAGTCACTTTCTTCGGGTCGGCACCGATTTGCTGCACATAACCCAGTTTCCCATTCGGTTCCACAGCCGAGACTAATGCATTCCAGCCTTTTATCATTACAGGAAGATAAATTTCCTTATCCAATAAACCTTCGTTTATTCCATAAGCAATGGAATAGACAATGAAAGTAGTGCAACTCGTTTCCGGTGATGGATAAGAGGCAGGATCCAAAAGACTGGCATGCCAGAAACCGTCCGGATGCTGTAATCCGGCAACACGGGTAGCCAGTTTTGCAAATAATTCCTCATAGAATTTGCGGTTCTTATCTTTCTTGGGCAGTTCCTTTAATATTTCAACCAGACCACCAAGCACCCAACCGTTGCCACGTCCCCAGAAGACTTTCTTGCCATTGGCTTCGCGCTTATCAAAATAACGCCAGTCACGGTAGAACAAGTTTTCTTCTTTATCGAACAGGTAATCATAAGTCGCTTTATACTCACGATTCATAAATTTGATATATTTTTTCTCTCCGGTCAGCATATACAGTTTGGCATATACAGGGGGAGCCATAAAGAGAGCATCACACCAAGTCCAACGTTCCAAGGTCTTTAAGTCTCCCTCCACCAGCTTGAAACTACCTTCGGATGGATGATTGACAATCCATTCCGTACGGGCGAGCGTAGGGATAATCATTGCTTCGTCTTTGTACTTGCGGTATAAATCCAAAAAGGACTGTGATACAGCGATGTCATCAGCATGGTAAAACCGTTTGTCCGGCTGCCAGCAATTCCGTCGGCCTATACGGGTAAGCCACTTATAATATGTATCATCATTGTCTTCTTTTTCAGCCAATTCCGCCCAATCCACCATGCCGACATAAAGAGCACCTTGCGGCCAGTTCAAGTCGTCATGTTCAGGAGCGGGGTGTGGATTGGCAATCTGCCAATCCGCCACCTTTCGCATGATAGACTTTATTTCTGCTTTTTGAAAAGGAATCTCTGTTGCCATTATAAAAACGGAACATAACAGAGACGCTCCCAATAAAAGTGTTTTTTTCATTCTATATTTATTTGTTTATCATTCGGTCATTACAGTTCAACTGTAGCCTTTAAAGGCAATTGACTGGAAGCAGGCCCGACTAAGATCTCAAAGTCTCCTTTTTCCACTACAAAGCGGTGTTGATTCATATCGTAAAAAGAGAACGCATCCTCATCCAGCACAACAGAAACCCGCTTCTTCTCCCCTTTCTTCAAGAATACCTTTTCATATCCTTTCAGTTCTTTCAACGGACGGGGAACAGAAGACTGTACATCATGCACATACACCTGTGCCACTTCCGAAGCATCCATCTTACCTGTATTCTCTATATCAAAGCTAACGGTAACCTGATGCTCACCCGTTTTCTCCGCAGCCATATTACTATAAACGAAAGTAGTATAGGACAAACCGTAGCCAAACGGATAGAAAGGTTCTTTTCCCGAACGGTCGTATCCACGATAACCGACAAAGACACCTTCGGAATAGTCTACACGCTTAATCTCCGCCTTTAAGTTCTCGTAATAACTGCCGTGCACCGGATTATCTTCCCATTTCCGCTCGATAGAAATCGGTAGCTTTCCACTTGGAGAAATCTTACCGGTCAGGATTTCAGCTATCGCCTGGCCGCCTTCCTGTCCCGGATACCAGGCCATAAGAATCGCTTTTGCGGCATCATACCAGTTGGTGAAATCCACACCGCCACCGGCGTTCAGCACAACCACAACATTGGGATGCATGGACGCAATCTTCTTGATAAACAATTCCTGATAGCGGAGCAAGGCAAACGGACGGTCAAAGCCTTCGCCTTCGGTATTACTATTGAAACCTGTGCAGAACACAACATTATCCACCTTTGCCAATCCTTGACGAAGTTTCGCCTCATTAAGGCTATAAGCATTAAAACGAATGATGGCCGAAGAAATATTATCAAAGAATTCAATCCGGAAACGATATTCCTTACCACCCTCAACCGGCAGTTCAACTTCACGGCTAGAGTAGGAATGATTTCCCCAATCTCCCGTAATATGCTTGTCATTCACAAACAGACGATAACCGTCATCACCACCGATATGAAGTTTCAACTGACCGTCAGTTTGTGGCATGTAGCAGGCTGTCCAACGGACAGAGAATCCATCTGTCGGAAAGCCGTCCAAAGGTGCTCCATATCCCCAGTCATAATCAACAGAGGATTCCGTGCGTATTACTTCAGGCTGTCCCGAAAGGGTCTTGTTTTTAAAGTATTCAGCCTTGAAGCCTTTCATCTGACGATTAGCATCAGTATAAAACTCATGGACAATATCTTCATAAATCACATCATCCGTCAATAGTAACAGATTCTTTTTCTTCAATTCTTTCAAGCCTTGAGCCACTGAGACGGTAGAAAAAGGAGTGACAAACCCACTGCCGCCACCGGTAGGAATCAAATTTGCATTAGGCCCCATCACGGCTGTCTTTCCTTTCAGCGGGAGCAAGTTTCCTTCATTCCTCAACAGGACTACACCCTCGCGCGCCAGTTCTAAAGCTGTTTGGCGGGAGAAAGGATTATCCTCTGCGATGTTGCTGTCTTTCTGTTCCTTATCCAACATACCATAAGCAATCAGAGTTTGCAGGATGTGTTGTACTTTCAGGTTGATGGTTTCTTCTGTCACTGTGCCGGCTTTGATAGCAGGCAACAGATTCTCCAAATTCATAAAACGTCCTTTCGGCATTTCGAGGTCAAGTCCGGCGTTAGCAGCGCCTACGGCGGAATATACAGAAGTCCAGTCCGACATCAGAATACCTTTGAAGCCCCAAAGATTGCGCAATACATCAATATTCAGCCATTTATGTTCGGTGGCATGGACACCGTTCAACAGATTGTAGCTGTTCATTACAGCGCCGACATTGGCTTCCTGTACAGCTTTCCGGAAAGCCGGGAAATAGATTTCCTGCAAAGTACGTTCGTCTATGTCAGAGCTGGCATGGTGGCGGCTCCATTCCTGGTTGTTGGCGGCAAAGTGCTTGATGGTCGCAATGACTCCTTCCGATTGCACACCGAGGATATATTGCTTGGCAGTCTCACCCGTCAAGTAAGGGTCTTCACCGAAGTATTCAAAGTTACGGCCGCACAATGGAGCACGATAGATATTCACGCCCGGACCAAGCAGAATATTAACTCCTCTTGCCTTGGCGTCCTGTCCCAAGCCTTGCCCTAACTTATAAAGTAATTCCCGGTTCCAAGTAGAAGCGGAAAGTATTCCGGAAGGATATAAAGTGCTCTTGGGAGCATGATTACGAATTCCCTGCGGCCCGTCAGCCAACTTGATTTCAGGTATTCCCAAACGGGGAATGGCACGCAGAGAAAAACTGGTATATCCGGAGATATACTCTATTTTCTCTTGCAAAGTCATTTTTGATACAATGTCCTTCGCACGTTGTTCGGCTTGGGGAGTGATTGTCTGTGCACAGGTTAATATGCTCCATAGCATACATAAACCTATGCCTCCTATTTTCTTTTTCATGGTGATTCTGTGTTAATATAATATGTGTAAAAAACCAACTTAGCTATCAGCTCTTCACACACTTTTGTTCTTTACATTTTTAGTCTATCAGTTCTATTTTAACGGTCTGTCCTTGTACCAGAATATGATATTCGCCGGCTTCAAGGAAGCGTTTACCATCCTCATTGACAAAACCGAAATCACGTTCCAGGTCGATGTCGAAACGGAAAGTCTTCGTTTCGCCGGCTTTGATAAGTTGTTTCTCAAAGTGTTTCAGTTCTTTCACCGGACGGGTGATAGAGCAATAAGGATCGGAGATAAACCAATGAACAGTCTCTGCTCCGTCGCGGGAACCGGTGTTGGTGACGGTCACTTCTGCTGACAGTTTATCGCCACGCTTCACCTTAGTAGCAGAAGGGGTAACAGTGCCATACTTAAATTCGGTATAACTTAATCCATGCCCGAACGGATATAACGGATCGCTTGTTATATCTTTATAAAATCCCTGATGTCCGCGTCCGCTCTTGCGGCGATTATAATAAATAGGAATTTGTCCTGTGGAGTAAGGGAACGTCATGGCTAGTTTACCGGAAGGGTTGATACGTCCGGATAAAATTCCTGCCATTGAACGCGCACCATTTATTCCCGGTTGCCATATCTCCAATATAGCATCACAAAGAGGTTCCATGCGATTTAACTCCAAGGGACGTCCATTAGAAAGTACCAATATAACAGGTTTACCAGCCTCCTTTAGCTCTTTCACCAATTCTTCCTGAATCTGTGGCAAAGCAATCGTAGAACGGGAGGCATTCTCACCACTCCAGGTAAGCATCTCGCCCAAACAAACAATGACTACATCAGACCAACGAGCAACGTCCAATGCGCCAGCAAAACCTGAACGGTCATTGCCCTGCGGTTTGCATCCCATTGCATAACGTAATTCGTCTCCTCCAAACTCGGTAGTCAACCCATCATAGAGCATTTCCACATCCGTATCTTTTCCATGTCCGCACCAGGAACCCAATAAGTCCCAACCATTTTTTGCCATTGGACCTACTACGGCAATCTTTTTTTTGTTTGTAAGTGGTAATATCTGATTGTCATTTTTCAACAACACCATTGATTCTGCTGCCAGTTGAGCGGCCACAGCCATACTTTGCGGACGGAAAAAACGATCCTTCTCATTAGTAACCGGAGTATAAGGACGTTCGAACAAACCCAGACGGAATTTTACACGCAATACCCGACGAACTGATTCGTCAACTTGTGCCATTGTTACCTTACCTTCCTCTACAAGCTCTTTCAGATGACGATCGTAGGCATGAGACATCATATCCATTTCAAGCCCCGCATTAAAAGCATACCGAGCAGCATCTTTCTTTGTAGCGGCCAATCCCTGATTCTTTAACTGTTCCACAGCCCCCCAGTCAGACACAATGAACCCGTCATGTTTCCAGCGTTTCTTTAATATCTCGGTCATGATATAAGGATTAGCTGACCCGGGTACTCCACTGATGTCATTGAAAGAACTCATCAAAGTGGCCGCACCAGCTTTCACTCCCATCTCATAGGGCAGTAGATAAGTATCCCAAAGAGTTTGAGCTGAAATTTCGGTATAAACATAATCTCGCCCAGCCTCCGAAGCACCATAACCTACATAGTGTTTCAGACAAGCAGCCATACGGTTCTCTGCTGACATATCATCTCCCTGATACCCACGCACCGAAGCAGCGGCAAACACTCCATTTGTATAAGGATCTTCACCATATCCTTCGGCTACACGTCCCCATCGAGGATCACGTGCCACGTCGATCATGGGAGAAAAAGTCCAATCAACCCCAGACATGCGGGCTTCTTGTGCAGATACCGCACATGCCTGTTCTACCAATCCCGGATTCCATGAACAGGCCTGCCCCAACGAAATAGGATATATGGTGCGAAATCCATGAATAGCATCGTAGCCAAAAATGATGGGAATGCCCAAACGAGATTCTTCCATCGCTTTTTTCTGCATACTATTACGCAACTCTGGATTTATATCAAAGTAAATCAAAGAACCAATCTCTGACGGTACTTTTTTCACTTCTTCGCCAACATTATTCACATTGTTATTTCGTCCCAATGTATATTGGTTTAGCTGCAAAACCTTTTCCTCCAATGTCATACGCGATATTAAATCATCAATACGTTTTTCAATTGGAGCTTTGGCATCCTTATACAAAGGAATACTCTTTTTATCTTTTGACGAAAGAGAATGTGTGACTCCCAATAGGCACAATCCCAAAATCAAAACTTTTTTTCTCATCAATGTTTTCGTCAGTTAATTATTATTTCTAGTTTTCAGATGTATATCAAGCAATACGTAAGCAAATAATTATTCCAGCCATTCCATACACTTATCATTTACCTAAGTACCAGTTACTTACAATCAGTTCATTGGAGATATATGCCCAACACGTTGGATCTATAGATCCAATATGCAGCATATATAGATCCAATACGTAGCATATATAGATCCAATACGTAGCATATATATGGCTAACATCTTGGAGATATATCCCCAACGAACCGGAGAACTATGACCTGCCAATACATTCATTTCCAACAATTAATGTATCTCGTAGCAATTGACTATGACTTACCGAGCGGTAACTTCAAATAACTTCAACCATCCGGCAGATGTTACATTGTTCTTTACAGCAAGGTGAATTCCAATCTCATTCTGCTTTGCCGTGTCAACAATCCCAACAGCCCACATGTATTTACCTGCCTCCACGCCTTCAATCCGGGTTGTAAACGTATATGATTTAGCCGTACCTTTCACCCAATCACAAGCTTCCGGTTCTCCATCAACAAATACATACTTCGGTTTATCATTCTTGGTGTCCAATAAAGCAAAAGCCACTTTATATTTATTCTTCCACTGGGGAATATTCGTCGGACAATATCCCCAACCAAAATTATTCCAACGGTGCGCTATTTCAATCTGTTTACCATTAGAGATAGTTGTAGGCAAAGAAATTCTGTCCGGAAATAAACGGTAGCTTCCTTCTGTACAGAATTGTTTAACTAATTGGAAAGCTTCATTAAACCATGAATAAGTTTCTCCATTGCGAAAGTCTGAATTATAGCGTAAATCCATCATATTGACGCAGGCTGTTTTAGCCTCATCAAACTCACCCTGACGTACTTCTGCATAATTGGCATATCCATCTCCCTGAATCGAGTTTCCATGAGAATTTTTCACCCAGCCACCTTCCATTACTACAGGAACGAGATACTTCCACTTGGCTATAAAATTGCGTTCCCAAGTAGAATAATAAGTTTTCATACCAAACGCATCGTGACGTAATGAATATCCTTTAGCTACTGCTTTTCCTATTAATCTTTCAGTATCTTTATCATAATTATTGCCGTCCCATTCCTTACTTGTACCTATCCAACGATGATAATTTACAAACACAGGAACTTTATCAAATACTTGAGAATATAAATCTGTCACCCAATCGAAAACAGCCTCACGAGTCGGCAGCTCCGGTTTTCCCAACTCACGCACCTGATAGTACCATACACTATGATACTCTCCCCATTTTCCAAATCCTGAACCACTTACAAACTGTACTTTGTCGGGATCATTAAAATCCTTAGCCAAAGCCCTGATAAATTTCTCATAATATTTCTGGAAAATAGGATCATCCGGATAGGGAGACCATACTTTTACTGAACCTGTTTGTGTTTCATATCCTTTCGCGCCAGCCTCT
>ERZ840407.931-NODE-931-length-15466-cov-3.257803_pt1 | contig 15466 bp, 7 predicted proteins | sample MGYA00519877_ERZ840407 | MGnify/ENA primary metagenome ERZ840407 (study PRJEB31850, sample SAMEA3708875) | human gut metagenome | biome: human gut; feature: human-associated habitat; material: faeces | place: China | collected 2014 ...
TGTACGACATAGCCCATCGGGATGACTGTTTCTATCTGGCCACCAACCAGGGCTTGTACGAATACCACCAGATTACCGGGAATCTGCGCCTGCTTCCCCATACCGAAGGTCAGAACTGGTATGTAAAGGACATTGACGGGCAACTCTTTGCAGGCAACAATGCCCATACCTTATTAATAGGTGAAAAAGGGAACGTTTCCGTCATAAGCAATACCAACAGCAGTACGTGTCTGATAAAGTGCACCCTCTATGGCGAAGAGATACTGTTGGAATCATCCTACGCCGACTTGCGTATCTATAAAAAGAAGAACGGGCAATGGACCTTTTCGCATGTCATAGACGGCTTCATTGCACCGGTCATGCACTTGGAGGTGGACCAAAGCGGTGTCATCTGGGCTTCACACATGTATCAGGGAGTCTATAAAATAGTCTTGAGCGATGACTTGTCGGCTGTAAAAAGCGTACGGCACATCTCCCATTTAGGCTCGGAATATATCATCGGCCCTATCCAAGTAATGAAAATGCGAGGACGTATCGTCTTTTCCAGTCCCAACGGCTTCTATACCTATGACGACATCACCCGGCAGATTATCCCCTTCCAAAAGCTGAATGCCATTCTGCCCTATATCAGGAATGCTCATTCTGTGGTATCCGTCACGAACGACCGCTTCTGGCTGTCCGGTTCACATGAGTACGTACTGGTAGAGTACGCAGAAGGAGAGTACATCGTGAAGCAGCGCATCCTCATCGAACTGTTTGATTCTCCATGCATAGAGAACTACAACAATGTGTTCGTCGACAATGACGTTGTCTATTTTAATCTGAACAACGGAATCGCCAGTTACAGCAAAAACACAGACAGCCTCAGTCCTACTCTGGAGTCCGCCCTCTCACTGAGCTCGGTCACTGCTTCCTCTTCCGATAAAAAGGAGAAACGCCTGCCTCTGTCTGGAAATGTCGAACTGGAAAGCAATTACCGGGATTTGCTGTTCTCAGTAAGCCTGCCGCATTACAATAAATTGTCCGTACATTTCCATTATGTCCTGCAAGGAGGACAAGGCATGGCGCTGACATCGGACCTGAAAGAGCCCGAAATCCGCTACGGTAGCCTGGATTACGGAGAATACACATTCCAGGCAGAAGCCTATAATGATTTGGGACAGAAAATCGGTGAGGTGGAATATCATTTTGCCATAGCCCGCCCTTTCTACCTCTCCTATTATGCCTTTGCGCTCTATCTCATAGTTCTCACAGCGCTTGTCTACTTTTTCTCCAAGTGGCGCGCCAACCGTGCCATGGAAAAGAAACGGAAGGAGTATGAGGCAGAGCAGGTGCAGCAGAACATCAAGATGCGCGAGCAGGAGCATCTGATAACTCTGCAGCAACAGCAATTGCTGGAAGCCGAGTTGTCGGCAAAGAGTAAAGACCTTGCCAGCATGGCACTGGGTGTATTTGCCAAGAACGAGGTCCTGGAGAAACTTCGTACTGTCGTACAAGAGTCCCTGGTGAAAGGGCAATATGGACGCAAGAACCTCGAATCTCTGCTGAAGCTCATCAACGAAAACATCGAGACACAGGAATTTTGGGATGTATTCCAGAACAATTTCGACCTGATTCATGAGAAATTCTTCCGTAATTTGCGCGAACGTTATCCCAGTCTTACCGCTACCGACCTCCGTTTTTGTGCGCTGCTGCGCCTGAATCTTTCTACGAAAGACATTGCGCAAATGACCAACCTCACTATCCGGGGAGTAGAGGCAGCACGCTACCGTTTGCGCAAGAAACTGGATATCCCCGACGGAACGGGATTAGTGGATTTTCTCATCGACTTGAAATAAAGCGGCTACAAATCATTCAATCATAACAAACTGATTATTAGAAACAAGTAACACGAAAACGTAGTAAAACGGTACCCATTTTTACCCTAAACGTATTATCGTGGTAGTGTTTTTTTTTGCCTTACTTACCGTAATTACTTCCTTTGCCGGCAGAATTATTAACTCTTAAATTTAGTTTATGAGAAGGCAAACTTTATTTCTTCTATTCATGATTTTGTTCTCATTGCCACTGACAGTTTTGGCACAAGGAACAAAGACAGTTAAAGGAACTGTTGTTGATCAGAACAACGAACCGATTATTGGAGCCACGGTTGTAGTAAAAGGCTCTACTATTGGAGCAGCTACCGACCTCGACGGTAACTATGTACTGAACGGCGTCCCCGAAGACGCAACTCTCGTATTCAACTATTTGGGCATGTTGCCGCAGGAAATAAGCGCTGCGGGACAATCCGTCATTAATGTAAAGCTACGTGAAGATGCACAACTACTGGAAGAAGTTGTTGTTATCGGTTACGGTTCGGCCAAGGCGAAAGACCTGACGGCCCCGATTGACGTTGTCAAAGAGAAAGAACTTATCAATGTTCCTACCTCCTCCCCGATGGCAGCATTGCAGGGAAAGGTACCGGGTGTTAACATCATCAATTCGGGAACGCCGGGCGAAGGTCCTAAAGTGACCATCCGTGGTATGGGTTCCTTCGGTGACACTTCTCCTCTCTATGTAGTGGACGGAATGTTCTACGACAACATCAACTTCCTGAACAATTCCGACATTCAGGACATGACCATCTTGAAAGACGCATCCGCATCTGCCATCTACGGTGTACGCGCTGCCAACGGTGTTGTAATCATCACCACCAAGAAAGGAAGCCGCAACCAGGATGCCAAGATTACCTATAACGGTTATGTAGGTATTCAGAAAGCCACCAACCTGCTGGAGATGTGTAACTCTCACGAGTATGCCACCATGATGTTGGAAGCCAACCCGGAAGCTTACCGGTCGATTTTCGAAAAGTCAGTAGCCGAATTCGGAGGCAATATGGAAAACCTGCAATTCAATGCCGATACCAACTGGTATGACGAACTGTTGCGCACAGCCATGATGACCAATCACAGCTTGAATATCTCCGGTGGTACGGAAAAAGCGACCTACTCTGCCGGCATGAGCTATCTGGCACAAGACGGTATCATGGACGTGGAAAACTACTACCGCCGCTTGAACTTCCGTGCCGCCCTTGACTACGAAGCCCGCAAATGGCTGAAAGTAGGCTTCAACGGCGTATTCAGCAACTCGCAGCAGCAGCTTCCCAAGAATGCCGCATGGCAACAGGCATACAACACACCGTCTATCATCCCGGTGTATGATGACCGCCGCGACGATGCCGTGTTCCCTAAGAAGTACACATCGCCCGAGCAGGTGGGCCTGACCAACAACTTCAACAATCCGGTAGCCACTGCCAACTATTACGACAACCGGAACGAGACCTACCAAGTGCTGACCAACTTCTATGCACAGCTCAACCTCATCCCCGACAAGCTGAATATACGCAGTAGCTACAGCTACGACTACTCAATGATTCGCGGTTCTGAGTTCACTCCTACCTACTATGTAGGCACCAACCAGAAGAAAGAGGTTACCGAACTCACTAAAAAGAACACTAACTACTACAAATATATATGGGACAACGTGGCCACTTATACTGACAAGTGGGGCAAACACTCCTTTACCGGTATGCTGGGTGCATCCATGCGTCAAGAGCAATACCGCCTGCTCGAAGGTACCGCCACCAACGTGCCCGAAGGTGAGGACGTGTGGAAATACATCGCACTGGGCAACAAGGAAGGCGCTACGGTGAAAGACGACGGCTGGAAATACCGCGGTCTCTCCTATTTCACCCGACTGAATTACAACTACAACGACAAGTACATGTTGATGTTCACCTTCCGTGCCGACGGCTCGTCCAAGTACAACGACAAATGGGGCTACTTCCCCTCCATCGGTGCCGCATGGGTCATCTCCCAAGAACCGTTTATGAAGAACCAGAATATCTTCGACTACATGAAGCTGCGTGCCAGCTGGGGTAAGCTGGGTAACGACAAGATTGCTGCCAGTGCAGGCTTCGCAAGCATACAGAACGTACAGTCCGTATTCGGTCCCAATACCGCCATCGACGGATTCATCAACACCACCAACTTCAGCTGGCTGGGTTGGGAAGTAGTGAACGAAACCAACGTGGGCGTCAACTTCAGTACACTGAAGAACCGCTTGAACGCCGACATCGACTGGTACTACCGTCTGACTGACAACGCCGTGATTTCACCCAAGCTCCCGATGAGTGGCGAGCTGCTGGCCGGCAACAACGGACAGATTCTGAATACCGGTATCGACCTCTCCTTGAACTGGAACGACAAGATTGGCCAGGACTTCAATTACAACATCGGCGTCAATCTCTCTTATCTGCATAACGAAGTGAAAAGCCTAAAAGGAAACATGAAAATCATCAAAGGCGGAAAGACCGTGAATATGGTGGGCGAGACGATGAACTCATTCTATGGCTACAAGGTCATCGGCATCTACCAGACTCCTGAACAATGTGCTGCCGACCCCATCGCCGTGGCCAACGGACTGGAACCCGGCGACTTCATCTACGAGGACGTGAACGGCGACCATGTGATAGACGGAAACGACAAGCAGGTGTTGGGCTCATACGTGCCCAGCTTTACTTATGGCTTCAATGCCGGATTCTCTTATAAGAACTTCGACTTCAGCCTCACTACCTACGGACAAGCAGGCGGCGAACTGTGGAACCGTAAGCGTGCCCTGCGCTATGCAGCCGACTACTATAACTTTGACCGCGCACAGTATGAGAACCGCTGGACGGGTGCAGGCTCTACCAACGAACATCCGTCGGCCAAGGCTCTTCTCAAAACCTGGAACAAATCAGACAGTAACAACGCTTCCTATTTCGTAGAAAGCTCCGATTACTTCCGCATCCAGAACATCACGCTGGGCTACTCGTTCAAGAACTTGAAGATAGGCAGCTACGTGATGCCGGGACTCCGCCTCTCATTGACGGCCGACCGCCCCTTCACTACCTTCAAGGCCAACAGCTTCACACCTGAAGTGTCGGATGCCGAAGGTTGGGATACCGAAGTATACCCTCTGACTTCAACCTATACTTTCGGAGTGCAAATAGATTTCTAAACCCTAAAACGTAAAACAATGAAATTCTTAAAGAAAACATTCGCATATATACTTCCGGCCATGATGGTACTGGGAGGAGCTACCGCTTGCACCGATTTCATAGAAATCGATCCGGAGAACAAAGTTCCCGAACAAGGCGTGGACTTTACCAACAAGAACAATATGTACCAACCCGTAGTGGGTGCCTACTCCAAAGTACGCACACAGGGCATGCACTGGTGCAACGCACTATTGATGTTCACCCGCGACGGTGACGTGTGGTCGGGCCGTACCGATGACCAGGGCGATGCCGTGGCCTTCGGACGCAAGTTCAACTACAACAACTCATTCTGGGCACTGAACCAGGTATGGATGAACTTCTACGACATCATCCGCATCACCAATGCCGCCCTGCAAAGCCTCGACGGTTATGCCGAATATCTTGCTGCAGGAAGCGAAGATTACAAAACCTACGAATCCTATTGCGGCGAAGTACGTACCATCCGTGCATGGGCCTACTATTGTCTGGTGACCAATTTCGGTCCCACCGTCATCTACCGTGACAACCTGCAGACCGATTTTCGCCGTTCTACCGTAGAGGCCGTATATAATTATATGCTGGAAGATTTGAACTACGCCATCGACAAACTGCCCCGCATGCGTCCCAACCAGATGGAACACAAGGGAGCCGTGACAGCCTTCACCGCCCAAGCATTGGCCGCCCGCATCTATCTGCTGAAAGGAGACTATGCACAAGTGGAGACACTGACCGATGACATCATCAAGAACGGTGGATTCCGTCTCTACGACGACTTCTACCAGCTGTTCAAAATTCCCGGAAAGTTGTGTGACGAATCTTTGTTCGAATGCCAGGTAACAGACTACGGCAATGGTTCCGGCGATTACCTGGGCGTAGACCAATGGTTCAATTTCCAGGGTCCGAACATGGCAGAGAGGTATGATGAAGTAGTGAACGCAGACGGTACCATCAGCTACAAGCAAGCCGAAGGCACCAAGTCCATAGGCGGCTGGAATTTCATAGGCTATGAACCCGAGTTCGTGGCATGGGCCGAAGCCCGTGGCGAAGGTGTGCGTGCCGAAACTTCTTTCCTGAAAGCCTTGAGCAAGACGCGCGAGGGTTGGCAGGTAGGTCCCACATCGGCCACCAAGACCGACTGTTGGAACGGCAAAGGTTACCTTCCCTACAATCAGATGACTCTTCCACGTACGACCTACGGAGCCAACAACAATGTGCGTATCATCCGCTATGCCGAAGTGCTGCTGATGAACTCCGAAGCCAAAGTCAGACTGGGCAAGGATGGAGACGCAGGCTACAACGAAGTGCGCCGGCGTGCAGGCATGAGCACCAAAACCGGTGTTACCCTGAAAGACGTGATGGACGAACGCCGGATGGAGCTTTGCGGCGAATGGTGTGCCCGTTATGTGGACTTGGTGCGTACCGGCGATGCCGCCACCGTACTCGGTCCCAAAGGATGGACAGCAGAAAAGACTTATTGGCCCATACCAGCCAACCAGTTGGACGACCTTCCCGACCTGAAGCTGGAACCCATTGACGGAATTGCCGAATAAATCCGCTCCAATATGGTAAAAAGATTCCTAATCAGTTGTGGAATAGCCTTTGCCGCTCTGACGGCAAAGGCAACCCCTGACGATTCCATCAAAGTGGTGAAGGGGCAAGTCAGTGACTATTATATCACTGTAACCCAAGACCGTATCGTAAAAGGACACGTACTGGACACCAACCGCCAGCCACTCACAGGCGCCACAGTCATGTTCTTCGCAAGTCCCATGCACAATACCACTGCCCACGACGGCAGCTTTGCCATCAAAGGAGCGAAGAACGACGTGCACCTGTATGTCTACTATCCCGGGAAAAAGATAGTGAACAGAATCCTGGCACTGGATGAAACCGATATTGAGGTAGTGATGGAAGAAGAGGTACACAAGGCAACCGCAATCCGCCGTCCCGCCCAGGCGACCCGGTGGTATGACCCACAGGCGCCTCTGTCGCGCACCTTCTGCAATCCGATGAACATCAGTTACAATTTCGAGCCTTTCAACAACAATGTGCGTCCCAACGGTTCGTTCCGTTCCTCTGCCGACCCGATGGCGGTGGAATACAAGGGAGAATACTTTCTGTTCTCCACCAACCAGGGCGGTTTTCACTATTCCAAGAACCTGGTGGATTGGGATTTCGTTCCTGCCGGCTTCCAACGCAAGCCTACGGACGACGACCAGTGCGCACCGGCAGCCTATGTAAGCGGTGACACGCTGTTCTATACCGGCTCCACCTACGAAGGCCTTGCCGTGTGGTACAGCACGCATCCCAAAACGGGACGTTTCAAACGTGCCATCGAAAAGAACGTACTTCCTTCATGGGATCCTTGTCTGTTTCTGGACGACGACGGCAGATTGTATCTGTACTATGGCTCCAGCAATGAATATCCCTTGAAAGCGGTAGAACTGGACCGGAATGATTTCTACCCCATCAGCAAGATTCACGATGTCATGATGCTCCGCCCCGAAGAACACGGCTGGGAACGTTTCGGCATGAACAATGACGATGAAGTGACACTCCGCCCATTCACAGAGGGCGCTTACATGACCAAACACAATGGCAAATATTATTTCCAATATGGTGCTCCGGGCACTGAATTCAAAGTCTATGCCGATGGCGTATATGTTTCGGATTCCCCGCTGGGCCCGTTTGTCTACCAGAAGCATAACCCGATGTGCTACAAGCCGGGCGGTTATGTGCAAGGTGCCGGTCATGGAGGCACGTTCTGCGACGTGAAAGGCAATTACTGGCACGTGGCCACCTGCATGCTCTCCCTGAAGTACAAGTTCGAACGCCGCATCGGTCTTTATCCGGTGGCTTTCGACAAGGATGGTGTCATGTATTCGTCCACTGCCTTCGGCGATTATCCCAACTGGGCAGAACCGATGGACGTAAAGAACCCTGCAGAGCGTTTCACGGGATGGATGCTTCTGTCCTACGGCAAACCGGTGGAGGTATCATCTACGGATAGCATCCATGCAGCTTCCAACCTGACGGACGAAAGTATGCGCACCTACTGGGCAGCCCGTTCCGGCAACCCCGGCGAATGGGCCGGGATAGACCTGGGCAGTACAAAGAATGTACGTGCCGTGCAGTTGAACTTCTACGACCATAAAGCGGTTCAATACAACCGTGCCATGGATATTTATCACCAATACCGTATTTTTGCTTCCGAAGACGGAAAAGAATGGACATTGGTCATAGACAAGAGCGACAGTGACAAGGATTGTCCGCACGACTACATCGAGCTCAACGAGCCGTTGCGTGCCCGTTATCTGAAATACGAGAATGTGCACATGCCTACGGGAAATGTCGCCTTGTCCGGCTTCCGCGTCTTCGGGAACGGTGACGGCGATGTCCCGCAAGCCGTGAAAGGACTGACTGTGAAACGTGACAGGAAAGACCGCCGGAATGCCCTTATCTCCTGGCAACCCGAAGCAAGCGCCTATGGCTACAACATCTACTACGGCACCGCCGAAGGCAAGATGTACAATGCCATCACGGTACTGGGACAGACGGAATATGACTTCCGCGGACTGGATGCGGACACGGACTATTACTTCACTATCGAGGCGCTGAACGAAAACGGCCGCTCGCCATTGTGCAAGATGACAAAAAATTAAACACAAGAAATAAAGATATGAAAAAACCAATAATGATACATGTGCTGGCTTTGTTCCTGATTTCCACATTGGCGGGCTGTGCATCCTGCTCTTCCGACTTGAAGGAAAACGGGAAAGAGAACGGAAAAGAGGAAAAGCCCGACACAGAGGAAGTACGTCCCGAATCATTCGCTTCGGATGACGAAATGCTTGATTACATCCAGAAGGTACATTTGAACTACATGTGGGACGGTGCGGAACCGACCTCCGGACTGGCACGCGAACGCATCCACCTGGATGGGGATTATCCCGAAAAGGACCAGAATGTTGTCACCACCGGCGGCAGCGGATTTGGTATAGCCGGACTGCTGGTAGGCATCGAACGCGGCTTCATCCCCAGGGAAGAAGGCGTGAAGCGCCTGACCAAGATTGCCGATTACCTGAAACGCGCCGACCGCTTCCACGGCGTATGGCCCCATTGGTTGTACGGCCCTACCGGCAAGGTGAAACCTTTCGGACAAAAAGATAACGGCGGAGACTTGGTGGAAAGCTGCTTCCTGATGCAAAGCTTGCTTTGCGTACGCCAATACTTCCGCGACGGCAACGAGCAGGAAAAGGCGCTGGCAGAGAAGATTGACCAATTGTGGAAAGAGATGGAGTTCAGCTGGTATCAGAATGGCAAGGATGTCATCTACTGGCACTGGTCTCCCGAATACAACTGGGAAATGAACTTCCCGCTGGAAGGCTACAACGAAGCATTGATTGTGTATGTGCTCGCAGCCTCCTCCCCCACTTATCCCGTTCCGGCTTCAGCCTACCACAACGGCTGGGCACGCGGCGGCGGCATCAAGTCCGACTCTGCCCCCTACGGCCTGCCTTTGGAATTGAAACACAACGGAGCCGAGAAACTGGGCGGTCCCTTGTTCTGGGCACAATACTCGCACATCGGTCTGGACCCGCGCAACCTGAGCGACCGCTATGCCAACTACTGGAACGTGGTGCGCAACCATGCCCTCTCCAACTACCGCTACTGCGTGGAGAATCCCAAACAATACAAAGGTTACGGCGAGGACTGCTGGGGACTGACCGCCAGCTACTCTACCAAAGGCTATGCAGCCCACTGCCCGGGCGACAACGACCATGGTGTCATCACACCGACAGCAGCCTTGTCCAGTTTTCCCTACACACCGGAGGAATCCATGCGTGCACTGAAGTATTTCTATTCCAAAGGCGACTGGATTTGGGGCAAGTACGGATTCTACGATGCCTTCTCCGAGGGAAGTGACTGGACGGTGCCCCGCTATCTTGCCATCGACCAATGCACCATTGCCCCGATGATTGAGAACTATCGTTCCGGCTTGTTGTGGAAACTCTTCATGAGCTGTCCCGAGGTTCAGGAAGGATTGCAGAAGCTGGGATTTAAGGCTTAGGGATTTACGATTGAAGTTAGTATGCGACATGATGGAGCAGCTAAGCTTAAGTTGAATTTCTATATCACTATTCCCCTCCTCCTTCAGGGGGCCGGAGGGGATAATCAAAATTATATCATATGAAGAAATACACATTATTAGCAGCCTTGGCTTTCTCTGCCCTCACCGTGACGGCAACGCCCAAAGAAAACACATCCCAAGGCAATCCGCAGGAGATGGATAAATTCATTACGGAGCTGATGGGCAAAATGACGCTGCACGAGAAAATCGGTCAGCTCAACCTGCCGGTAACGGGAAACATCGTCACCGGACAAGCCAAGAGCAGCGACGTTGCCGGTAAAATCCGCAACGGTGAAGTCGGAGGTCTGTTCAACCTGAAAGGGGTGAAGAACATCCGCGAAGTGCAGAAACTTGCCGTAGAGAACAGCCGCCTGGGCATCCCCTTGCTGTTCGGTATGGACGTGATTCACGGTTACGAAACGGTATTCCCCATCCCCTTGGCACTCTCGTGCAGTTGGGACATGGAGGCTATAGAGAAATCGGCCCGTATCGCCGCCATTGAGTCGAGTGCAGACGGTATCTGCTGGACGTTCAGCCCGATGGTAGACATCTGCCGCGATGCCCGTTGGGGACGTGTATCAGAAGGCAACGGTGAAGACCCCTTCCTGGGTTCAGCCATTGCACAAGCCATGATTCGCGGTTATCAGGGCAAGGATATGAGTGCCAACAACGAGATAATGGCTTGCGTAAAGCACTTCGCACTGTATGGCGCCGGAGAAGCCGGCCGCGACTACAACACGGTGGATATGAGCCGCAACCGTATGTTCAACGAATACTTCCCTCCCTACAAGGCTGCCGTAGAAGCCGGTGTGGGTAGCGCAATGACCTCCTTCAATGAAATTGACGGAGTACCCGCCACTGCCAACCACTGGCTGCTGACCGACGTACTACGCAACCAATGGGGCTTCGACGGCTTCGTGGTGACAGACTATACAGCCATCTCCGAAATGATAGACCACGGAATCGGCGACCTGCAGGAAGTATCCGCACGTGCCCTGACCGCCGGAACAGACATGGATATGGTAGCCGACGGATTTATCGGCACACTGGAAAAGTCTCTGAAAGAAGGCAAAGTGACCGAAGCCGACATTGACAAAGCCTGTCGACGCATCCTGGAGGCCAAATACAAGCTGGGATTGTTTGCCAATCCGTACAAATACTGTGACGTGAAGCGTGCCGAAAAAGAAGTGTTCACTCCCGAGCACCGCTCCATTGCCCGCCAGATTGCCACAGAGACATTCGTGCTGCTGAAGAACCAGGACAACCTGCTGCCCTTGCAGCGCAAAGGCAACATCGCCTTGATTGGCCCGCTTGCCAACACCCGCGCCAACATGCCGGGTACTTGGAGTGTGGCAGCCACGGCAGACAGATACAGCACCCTATTGGAAGGTTTCAAGAATGCTGTCGGCTCCAAGGCCAACATTCTCTATGCACAAGGCAGCAACTTGATGTACGATGCCGACTACCAGACACGCGCCACGATGTTCGGCCGTGAACTGCCCCGCGGCAATGACCAAGAACTGCTGGACGAGGCCCTGAAAGTAGCCGCACAAGCCGATGTCATCGTAGCCGCTCTCGGCGAGTCTTCCGAGATGAGTGGTGAGAGCAGCAGCCGTTCCGAACTGGAAATGCCGGACGCACAGCGACACCTGCTGGAAGCATTGCTGAAAACGGGTAAGCCCGTAGTATTGGTATTGTTCTCCGGACGTCCCGTAGTGCTGACTTGGGAGGATAAGCATGTCCCCGCCATCCTGAATGTATGGTTCGGAGGTAGCGAAGCTGCCGATGCCATTGCCGATGTAGTGTTCGGAGACGTTTGCCCCAGCGGTAAGCTGACCACCACCTTCCCGCAGAATGTAGGCCAGTTGCCTATGGCATACAACCACAAGAATACCGGACGTCCTTTGAAAGAAGGCAAATGGTTCGAGAAGTTCCGCAGCAACTATCTGGATGTGGACAATGAACCGCTGTATCCCTTCGGATACGGACTCTCATACACCACTTTCCAGTACAGCGACATCGCCCTCAGTACCCCGGTCATGGGACAAAATGGCTCCACCACTGCCGTAGTCACCGTGACCAATACCGGTAAGCGTGACGGCGCAGAAGTCGTGCAGCTCTATATCCGCGACCTCGTAGGCAGCATTACCCGCCCCGTACGCGAGCTGAAAGGCTTTGAAAAGGTGTTCTTGAAAGCGGGCGAAAGCAAGACCGTATCCTTCAAGATTACCCCTGAGCTGCTCCGCTTCTACGACTACGACCTCAACCACGTGGCCGAGCCGGGAGATTTCGATGTGATGATAGGTGGCAGCAGCCAGGCAGAAAAGACAGCCCGACTGACACTGAAATAAAATAAAATATTTAATATTGCACTCTAAAAACAAGAAAACATGAGATATACTACTTTACTCCTTTGTTTTTGCAGCATTCTGCTCCTTGGCAGCTGCAAGAGCCAGCCCTCCGCACAGAACGGACAGCCGCTGGAAGTGATGACGTTCAATGTCCGCCTGGATATTCCTTCGGACAGTGTAAACAACTGGAATTACCGCAAGGGTGACGCCTGCCGTATGATAGCCTACTACAGCCCCGACTTGCTGGGCATGCAGGAAGTGCTTCACAACCAAATGGAAGACCTAAAACGCGGGCTGCCGCAATACACAGCACTCGGTGTGGGGCGCGACGACGGCAAGGAAGCAGGCGAATACTGCCCGATATTCTTCCGGACCGACCGATTTACACTGGTGGAATACGGCAATTTCTCCCTCAGCGAGCAACCCGAAACTATCGGCATCAAGGGCTGGGACGCTTCCTACAACCGTGTCACCACCTGGGCGATACTGCAGGAAAAGAACAACGGACAAAAGTTTGTATATTTCAACACCCATCTGGACAACGACGGAAAGACAGCCCGCAAAGAGGGCGTGCAACTCATTCTCGACAAAATCAAGGAGATAGCACCGGACATGCCCGCCATCATCACTGGTGACTTTAACTGTACGCCCGGTGAAGAACCTCTGCAAACGCTGGAAAAGGGAGGAATGGAAAATGCCGCAAAGACAGCTGCCGTCACCTACGGTCCGTCCTGGTCTTTCCATGACTTCGGCCGTCTGCCGGTGGAGGAACGCGTACTGCTGGACTATGTCTTCGTAACTAAAAGCGCAAAGATAGACCGCTACCGCGTTATCCAAGACAAACCGGAGAACAGCTACCTTTCCGACCACTGTCCTATACTTGTTGAATTGACCGTGCAATGAATATAGATAAGTAAATGATAAAAAAACAAGTAAGCATTGGTACAATGAAAATACAATACTGTTTATTATTGTTCCTGCTGTTGCTCGGTTTCACGCAATGCAAAAGCCCCGCCGCCAAAGAAGACCGGCTGAGCGACGATGCCCTGATGGACACCGTACAGCGCCGTACCTTCAACTACTTCTGGGAAGGTGCCGAGCCCAACAGCGGACTGGCACGCGAACGCATCCACATGGACGGTGTCTATCCGGAGAACGACCAGAACGTAATCACGTCCGGTGGAAGCGGCTTCGGCATCATGGCTATACTTGCCGGTATAGACCGCGGCTATGTCACCCGCCAGGAAGGGCTGGAACGAATGGAGAAAATCGTCTCCTTCCTCGAAACCGCTGACCGTTTCCACGGTGCCTACCCACACTGGTGGTATGGCGATACGGGCAAGGTGAAACCCTTCGGGCAGAAAGACAATGGCGGCGACCTGGTAGAAACAGCCTTCATCATGCAGGCGCTGCTCTCCGTCCACCAGTACTACATCGACGGTTCGCCCGCCGAGCAAGCCCTCGCCGCCCGCATCGACAAGCTGTGGCGCGAAGTGGACTGGAACTTCTACCGCCAGAACGGCCAGAACGTGCTCTATTGGCACTGGAGTCCGGAATACGGTTGGGAAATGAACTTTCCCGTACACGGTTACAACGAATGCCTCATCATGTATATCCTTGCCGCCGCCTCGCCTACCCACGGCGTGCCTGCAGCAGTCTATCACGAGGGCTGGGCGCAGAACGGGGCCATTGTAGACCCTCATAAAGTGGAGAATATCGAGTTGCATCTGCGCTATCAAGGCACAGAAGCCGGACCGCTCTTCTGGGCACAATACTCGTTTCTCGGCCTCGACCCCATCGGGCTGAAGGATGAATACTGCGCCAACTACTTCGACGAGATGCGTAACCTGACGCTTGTGAACCGTGCCTACTGTGTCCGCAACCCCAAGCACTACAAAGGTTTCGGGCCCGACTGCTGGGGACTGACAGCCAGCTACTCCGTCAACGGATATGCCGCCCACGCTCCCAACGAACGCGACGACCAGGGAGTCATCTCTCCAACTGCCGCCTTGTCATCCATCGTCTATACCCCGGAACAGTCGCTGCAGGTGATGCGGCATCTCTACGAGATGGGCGATAAAGTCTTCGGACCCTATGGCTTCTATGATGCCTTCAGCCAGACGGACAACTGGTATCCCCGACGCTACCTCGCCATCGACCAGGGCCCGATAGCCGTGATGATTGAGAATTACCGGTCGGGGCTGCTGTGGAAGCTCTTCATGAGTCATCCGGATGTGCAGAAAGGACTGGAGAAACTGGGATTCTCAACGATTCCCAAATGACATCTTATGCTAAAAACGGGTGTATTGGAACAGACTATACACCATTTTTCAGACGCAGATGATGCAGATTTATTTTTCAGACAGAAGAACAAAAAGACAAAAGAGAGGAAATAAATATGTTCTTTTGTTCTTCTGTCTGAAAAATATTGCCCATTTCCACTCTCCCGAAACCCGCACTTCTCTATTCAGCAGAGAGTGCAAGCTTCAAAAAGGGATTTTTGGGCAATTCAATACCCTAAAGTTCATCTATTTGCGTCTTGATCCTCTCCACCCGGACAATCAAACTATCAAGTCTCTGTCTGTTCCTCCGGATAATTCGGGGACGAAAAACAAACCAGTTCAAACCAACCCACAGAAGGAAAACCGAATAGGCAACGACCCTGAACTGTAGTGAACTCTCCTGAATATGCTCGTACATATAAAGTCCTATTCCTACAGACAACGAGATGAAATAAAAGTTCATCAGCTTGGTTTGCATAAAGTTCTCCTTACGCCTCACGGCAAGTAACTCATTCAGATACTCCCGGTTGGATTGCTCCTCATCCACAATTCTATACAAGGGAATCATCTTATGAGTGAACACAGCAACAGTGCCCATAGCCACGATTGTCAAAAGAATCCCTATCTTCGTAACCAACAATTG
>ERZ840407.944-NODE-944-length-15205-cov-5.023300_pt1 | contig 15205 bp, 8 predicted proteins | sample MGYA00519877_ERZ840407 | MGnify/ENA primary metagenome ERZ840407 (study PRJEB31850, sample SAMEA3708875) | human gut metagenome | biome: human gut; feature: human-associated habitat; material: faeces | place: China | collected 2014 ...
CTGTAGTTATTACAGTATACGCAGACAGAAGCTTCAGCTTCGTTACAAAGACACCACCTGCTCCTGTATTAATTAAGAAAGCCTGCAACATCAAATCTGGTTCTGCTACACCGAACAAGGCAAAAGTTGCTACACTTTCCAAAGCAAAATTACAGGAAATCGCAGAATTAAAAATGCCAGACTTAAATGCAGCATCTCTTGAGGCAGCTATGAGCATGATCGCAGGAACTGCAAGAAGTATGGGTGTTACTGTAGAAGAATAAGATTTTACAGTACAGGCCGGACGGTTTGACCACACCGGCAGATAGTCACTATGAACGATTATGTGGGAGGGACCTCTCCCGATAATACCACCAGGAGGTTTTTTAGAATGAAAAGAGGAAAGAAATATCAGGACGCTGTTAAGAATTTCGACAAAGCAGCTCAGTACGATGTTGCTGAAGCAATCAGCTTAGTAAAGAAAAACGCAACAGCTAAATTTGATGAGACAATCGAACTTCACATCAGAACAGGTTGTGATGGACGTCATGCAGAACAGCAGATCCGTGGTGCGGTTGTATTACCACACGGAACAGGAAAAACTGTTAAAGTATTAGTATTCGCAAAGGGTACTAAATTAGATGAAGCACAGGCAGCTGGAGCTGACTACGTTGGTGGAGAGGAATTAATTCCAAAGATCCAGAACGAAGGATGGTTAGATTTCGACGTTGTTGTTGCTACACCTGATATGATGGGTGTTGTTGGACGTTTAGGACGTGTATTAGGACCTAAAGGTTTAATGCCAAACCCAAAAGCTGGAACAGTTACTATGGACGTTACAAAAGCTGTTAACGACATCAAAGCTGGTAAGATTGAATACAGATTGGACAAAACAAACATTATCCACGTGCCAGTTGGAAAAGCTTCTTTTACAGAAGAACAGTTAAGCGACAACTTCCAGACCCTTATGGGAGCTATCAACAAAGCTAAGCCTTCAAGCTTAAAAGGTCAGTACATTAAGAGTGCAACAATCACTTCTACAATGGGACCTGGTGTAAAATTAAACGTAGTTAAGATTGCTCAGTAATCAGAATTATTTTTAATTTTTGTTGACAACCCCAATATACAATGTTATAATGCACAAGGCGTTGTGAGAACAGCGTCTTGCATATTGCCGAAGACAGTAGGTGCCTGACAGGCGTAACACTAGACCTACCGAGGAGATCTTATAGATGAATTTCATCTATAGCAGAATCATTTATGATTTTATACCTCTCTGTCTTTGACAGAGAGGTTTTTTAGTGATAAACCTCAACGTCTTTTATGCAGTCATGCAGTGGTTTTTGATCACTGCCCAAAATAATAAAAGGAGGTGCACGATTCGTGGCAAAAGTAGAACTTAAACAGCCTATCGTACAGGAAATTTCTGAAAACATCAAAGATGCACAGTCAGTAGTAGTTGTTGACTACCGTGGACTTACTGTTGCAGAAGATACTCAGTTACGTAAAGCATTAAGAGAAGCTGGTGTTTCTTACAAAGTTTATAAGAATACATTAGTTAACCGTGCTATTGCAGGAACTGAATTCGAAAGCTTAAAAGAGTCTCTTGAAGGACCAAGTGCATTCGCTATTTCTAAAGACGATGCAACAGCTCCAGCAAGAATCTTAGCAAAATTTGCAAAGACAGCTCCAGCTCTTGAAATCAAAGCCGGTGTTGTGGAAGGAACTTTCTACGATGCAAATGGTATGAAAGCTATCGCAAACGTACCATCAAGAGAAGAACTTCTTTCCAAATTACTTGGAAGCTTACAGTCTCCTATCACCAACCTTGCTCGTGTTCTTAACCAGATCGCAGAGAACGGTGGTGCAGTAGCTACAGAAGCTGCTCCGGCAGAAGAAGCAGAAGCTCCAGCTGAGGCTTAATCAGCAAACAGAGATCCTGTCAGACAGGAATGAAATCAAGAATCACCGGTAACAGCCGGTCAATAATTAAATTTTAATGGAGGAAATTAAAATGGCAAAATTAACAACAGCAGAATTTATTGAAGCTATCAAAGAGTTAAGCGTATTAGAATTAAATGATTTAGTAAAAGCTTGTGAAGAAGAATTTGGCGTATCTGCAGCAGCAGGCGTTGTAGTAGCAGCAGCAGGCGGAGAAGCAGCAGCAGCTGAAGAGAAAACAGAGTTCGACGTAGAGTTAACAGAAGTTGGACCAAACAAAGTTAAAGTTATCAAAGTTGTTCGTGAAGCAACAGGATTAGGATTAAAAGAAGCTAAGGACTTAGTTGATGGAGCTCCTAAGATCCTTAAAGAAGCAGCTGACAAAGCTACAGCTGATGATATCAAAGCTAAACTTGAAGCTGAAGGCGCTAAAGTTACTCTTAAATAATTTCATTATTTTTGAAGAATTAGCTATTTTAAAGCCATGGTGTATGTGCACCATGGCTTTTTGTGTACTTTATGCAAAAATATGTTATTTTTTTATTTTTGTCGGTAAAAATAACGAATAACCATTGCTTTCACTGAAAAAAGAATGTACAATAGTGATAATACGAAAATAGAAAAGGTGCGGACCACATGAAGAACAAAACGCAGGAAAACGAGAAGAAAACGATAATTCCAAAACAGAAAAAACAGCGGTCAGTGAAAAAGGAGAAAAGCGCAGTGACAAAGAAAACTGCTAAAAAAACCAGAAACAGCAGCATGGCAGTCAAACTGGTGGCGATTCTTGTACTGATGGTAGCTGTGACCATGGTATCAAATGTGATCAACTATGATGCAATGGTGAAGATGAACCATTCGATCAAAGATGTCACAGACAGCAAAGTGCCGGATCTGCAGAATGCTTACAACATACAGTATAGTCTTGAAGCAGTACAGAAGGATTTCTATCGTTATCTTGCGACAACAAAAGGTGAGACAAGCCATACAGAAGCCAGAAATGATTATGCAGCGGATCGGGAGGCTGTGGCTGATCTTGTGCAGCAGATGTATGATGCCACAGAGGGTGACGGACAGAAACAGATTATGCAGAAAATCTATGATGGTGTGAACAACGTTCTGGAACGTATGGACAATGCCATGGAAAAATACGACGATGGAAAGACTGGAAAAGTTTCCATCGAAGTCAATGTGATCCGTGTCTGCATGGAAGAGGTGAATGCTTATATTACCGGAATCCAGCAGAAGAGTGTGAATGAGATGGATGAGGCAACAGCTCAGGCACATGCTACTTATCAGGCAGTTTCCAAGGTGTGTGTTGGAATGGCCGTGGCATCTATTCTTGTTGGAGTGGCAGGAATTCTTGTTATTCTGATCGGCGTTGTGAAGCCAATGCGCGCAGCAACCAGAGATCTCATGAAGATGATCACTGAGATCGATGGGGGAAGTGGTGATCTTACTGCACATCTGAAGGTCAGAGGCAATGATGAGATCGGACAGATGGTCCGGGGATTCAATCAGTTTATAGATGTGTTGAGAAATCTGATCGAGAAGATAAAAAAAGGTTCCGGAGAACTCGAACATACAGCGGCGAGTGTTGACAACGGAGTCCGCGCAGCAGGCGATAAGATCACAGGTACATCTGCAACGATGGAACAGCTGGCAGCCAGCATGGAGGAAGTATCCGCAACCGTTATTAATATTACTGAAAATATTGAGAGCATCCGAAAAGACATCACAGTTATGGCAGATAAGACAGGAGAGGGACTTGAACGTGTGGACAGTATCCGCCAGAAGGCAGAGGGTATGAAGGCAGATGCAACTGCAAGCCAGGTGTCTGCAGCCGATATGGTGGCGCGTATTTCAGGAGAACTTTCCACTGCGATTGAACAGAGCAAACAGGTGGAAGAGATCAATAAGCTTACAGATGAGATCTTGTCAATTTCTTCACAGACAAATCTTCTTGCATTGAATGCTTCCATTGAAGCAGCAAGAGCCGGGGAAGCCGGAAAAGGCTTTGCGGTCGTTGCAGATGAGATTCGGAAGCTTGCGGATGAAAGCAGAAATACAGCTAATGGAATTCAGAATATCAGTAAGATGGTAACAGAATCGGTAGAAAACTTAGCTGGAAATGCGGGCAAGATGCTTGATTTTGTAAATCAGGACGTCTTGAATGACTACAAGGGAATGGTTGAATCCGGTGAGACTTACAATGAGGATGCCGTACAGATGAATGAGATGATGCAGGATCTTCAGAGTGTAGCAGAGAATCTCCGCCGGGCTGCAAATGAAATTTCGGAGGCTGCAGATGGCGTATCCAATGCAGTGAACCAGAGCGCAGCGGGCGTGTCTAATGCGGCAGAGTACACTTCTGAACTTGCAGGTCATATGACCGGAATCAATGAATCTGTCGAGAAGAATGTGAACATCGCAGAATCATTGAAGAATGAAGTCGCAGGATTCCAGTGTGAATAAATGATAGCGACTGCAGCTTTGAAATAATACATAAGACAAAATAGAAATATAAGACACTATATATAGAAGAAACAGATACACAAAATACTACAAGTAGGTATCTGTTTCTTCTTTTTTATAAATACTAATAAATTTATTAGAAAAAATGAAATTTGTCTTGACGATTTTGCTTGACTTGATATATAATATACGTTGCACTATTGTGGTGCAGTAGGCTTATAGCCATAAGATGTGAGTGTTCACATACCGTATATACAGGCGGTAGATGCAATACAACAGGCAATTTGTTTGTTGAGAATAAAAACGAGAGGTGAAACGTCAATGGAGAAAAACAGAATACGTCCGGTGAAAGCCGGAAAAGGCATGCGTATGAGTTACTCAAGACAGAAAGAGGTATTGGAAATGCCAAACCTTATAGAAGTTCAGAAAGACTCCTATAAGTGGTTTTTGGACGAAGGCTTAAAAGAAGTTTTCGACGATATCTCTCCGATTGCAGATTACAGCGGTCATCTGAGTCTGGAATTTGTGGATTTTACATTATGCGAAGATGATGTAAAGTACACAATCCCTGAGTGCAAAGAAAGAGACGCAACATATGCAGCACCTTTAAAGGTAAAGGTAAGACTTCACAACAAAGAAACTGATGAAATCAACGAGCATGAAATTTTCATGGGCGACCTTCCTTTGATGACTGAAACTGGAACTTTCGTAATCAATGGTGCAGAGCGAGTAATCGTCAGCCAGTTGGTTCGTTCCCCTGGTATCTATTATGGTATCGCTCACGATAAAGTGGGTAAACAATTGTATTCTTGTACTGTAATTCCAAACCGTGGAGCTTGGTTAGAGTATGAAACAGACTCCAATGACGTATTTTACGTTCGTGTAGATAGAACCAGAAAAGTGCCGATCACAGTATTGATCCGTGCGCTTGGTGTTGGAAGCAACCAGGAAATCATTGATTTATTTGGTGAGGAACCTAAGATCGTTGCAAGTTTTGGCAAGGATGTTGCTACAAATTACGAAGAAGGACTTCTTGAATTATATAAGAAAATCAGACCAGGCGAGCCGCTTTCAGTAGAAAGTGCGGAGAGCCTTATTAATGCTATGTTCTTTGACCCAAGAAGATATGATCTTGCAAAGGTAGGACGTTATAAGTTCAATAAGAAGTTAGCATTAAAGAACCGTATCAACGGACATGTTCTTGCAGAAGATGTTGTTGATGTGACAACTGGTGAGATCATTGCAGAAGCAGGTACAGAAGTAACCCGTTCTTTAGCTGATGATATCCAGAATGCAGCAGTTCCATATGTATGGATTCAGACTGAGACAAGAAACGTAAAAGTTCTTTCTTCTATGATGGTAGATTTAAGACATTACGTTGACTGCGATCCAAAGGAACTTGGCATTACAGAATTAGTTTACTACCCAATTCTTGCACAGTTAATGGAAGAAAATCCGGATGTGGAAGATTTAAAAGAAGCAATTAAGAAAAATGTACATGATCTGATTCCAAAGCATATTACAAAAGATGATATCTTCGCATCCATCAATTACAATATGCATTTAGAGTATGGTATTGGTCATGATGATGATATCGACCATTTGGGTAACAGACGTATCCGTGCGGTTGGCGAATTATTACAGAACCAGTACAGAATCGGACTTTCCAGATTAGAGAGAGTTGTCCGTGAAAGAATGACGACACTTGACCTGGATGGTATTTCTCCACAGAGTTTAATTAACATCAAACCGGTAACTGCAGCAGTGAAAGAGTTCTTCGGTTCTTCCCAGCTGTCTCAGTTCATGGATCAGAACAACCCTCTTGGTGAGCTGACTCACAAGAGACGTTTATCTGCATTGGGACCTGGTGGTTTGTCCAGAGACCGTGCCGGATTCGAGGTTCGAGACGTTCATTATTCTCACTATGGACGTATGTGTCCAATTGAGACGCCTGAAGGTCCTAACATCGGTCTGATCAACTCACTGGCAAGTTATGCGCGTATTAATGAGTATGGTTTCATTGAAGCTCCATACCGTAAGATTGATAAATCAGATCCAAAGAATCCTCGTGTCACAGATGAAGTAGTCTACATGACAGCGGATGAAGAGGATAATTACCATGTAGCACAGGCGAACGAGGCACTTGATGCAGAGGGACATTTTGTTCGTAATTCTGTATCTGGTCGTTATCTGGATGAGACACAGGAATATGAGAAGACCATGTTTGATTACATGGACGTATCTCCTAAGATGGTATTCTCTGTTGCGACTGCATTAATTCCGTTCTTACAGAACGATGATGCGAACCGTGCGCTGATGGGATCAAACATGCAGCGTCAGGCAGTACCTCTTCTTACAACAGAAGCTCCTGTTGTTGGTACAGGTATGGAGACAAAAGCGGCCGTTGACTCAGGTGTCTGCGTTGTTGCAAAAAAAGCAGGTACAATTGAAAGCTCTGAGTCCAATCAGATCATTGTAAAAAATGATGATGGAACAAGAGATGTATACAAACTTACAAAGTTTTCAAGAAGTAACCAGTCAAACTGCTACAATCAGAGACCAATCGTATTCAAGGGTGACCATGTAGAGGTTGGTGAGGTTATCGCAGACGGACCATCTACTTCTAACGGAGAACTTGGACTTGGTAAGAACCCATTGATCGGATTTATGACCTGGGAAGGTTATAACTACGAGGATGCTGTTCTTTTAAGTGAGAGACTTGTACAGGATGATGTTTATACATCCATCCATATTGAAGAATATGAAGCAGAAGCACGTGACACCAAATTAGGACCGGAGGAGATTACTCGTGACGTTCCAGGTGTCGGTGATGATGCATTAAAAGACCTTGATGAAAGAGGTATTATCCGTATCGGTGCAGAGGTTCGTGCCGGTGATATCTTAGTCGGAAAAGTTACTCCTAAGGGAGAGACAGAACTGACAGCAGAAGAGAGACTTCTCCGTGCAATTTTTGGTGAGAAGGCAAGAGAAGTACGTGATACTTCCTTAAAAGTTCCTCACGGCGAATATGGTATCGTTGTGGAAGCCAAAGTATTTACAAGAGAAAATGGAGATGAGTTATCTCCAGGAGTAAACCAGGCAGTCCGCATTTACATTGCACAGAAGAGAAAAATCTCTGTCGGTGATAAGATGGCCGGCCGTCATGGTAACAAGGGTGTCGTTTCCCGTGTATTACCTGTAGAAGATATGCCATTCCTTCCAAATGGCCGTCCTCTTGATATCGTATTGAATCCATTAGGTGTACCTTCCCGTATGAATATCGGTCAGGTCCTTGAGATTCACCTGAGTCTTGCTGCAAAAGCATTGGGATTCAATATTGCAACACCGGTATTTGATGGTGCAAAGGAAATTGATATCCAGGATACACTGGAATTGGCTAATGATTATGTAAACTTCGAATGGGAAGATTTTGAAGCAAAATACAAAGATGTACTTGGCGAAGAAGTTATGAAGTACTTATGGGACAACAGAGACCACAGAGCACTGTGGAAAGGTGTTCCAATTTCCCGTGATGGAAAAGTTCAGCTGCGTGATGGACGTACCGGAGAACCATTTGATTCACCTGTAACAATCGGACACATGCATTACCTGAAACTGCATCATCTGGTAGATGATAAGATCCATGCACGTTCTACTGGTCCTTACTCTTTAGTTACCCAGCAGCCACTTGGTGGTAAAGCGCAGTTCGGTGGACAGCGTTTCGGTGAGATGGAGGTTTGGGCACTGGAAGCTTACGGTGCAGCATATACCTTACAGGAAATCCTTACAGTGAAGTCTGATGACGTTGTAGGACGTGTTAAGACTTATGAGGCAATTATCAAAGGTGATAATATTCCTGAACCGGGAATTCCAGAATCATTCAAGGTATTACTGAAAGAGTTACAGTCCTTAGGACTTGATGTCACAGTATTAGATGACGAAGGAAATGAAGTTGAATTAATGGAAACAAGTGAGTACGGTAACACCGACCTGAACTCCATTATTTCAGGCGATAAAGATTTCGCTTTTGAAGACAGTGAATCATTCTCCAAGATGGGATTCACAAAGAAAGAATTTGATTCTGAAAACGAAGAACTTGTTGACGTAGAAGAAGAGGAAGACACCGATGCAGATGATGACTCTGATTTTTACGATGATATGCCGGAAGACAATTTCGAAGAGTAAATAATCAATAAGCATTTAAGGTCTGTGCATCCGCACAGACCGATAAAGAGAGTCGATTCTGTAAAGTAGAGAAAGGGAGTGTCATAGATGCCAGAAACAACAAATAAAGAGGCAATTAACCAGTCTGTTTCATTTGATGCCATCCGTATTGGTTTAGCATCCCCGGAAAAGATCAGAGAATGGTCCCGCGGTGAAGTTAAAAAACCGGAAACAATCAACTATAGAACATTGAAACCGGAAAAAGATGGTCTTTTCTGTGAGAAGATTTTTGGACCTAGCAAAGACTGGGAATGTCATTGCGGTAAATATAAGAAAATTCGTTACAAGGGCGTTGTCTGCGACCGTTGTGGCGTTGAGATCACAAAATCCAGCGTTCGTAGAGAGCGTATGGGACACATCGAGCTTGCTGCACCTGTATCCCATATCTGGTACTTCAAAGGAATTCCATCCCGTATGGGATTGATCCTTGACTTATCTCCAAGAACATTGGAGAAAGTTTTATACTTTGCTTCTTACATCGTATTGGATGCAGGCAATACTGCATTACAGTACAAACAGGTACTTTCCGAAGGAGAATACCAGGATGCAAGAGAACAGTACGGCAATGCATTCCGTGTAGGAATGGGTGCTGAGGCAATTCAGGAATTATTACAGGCGATTGATCTGGAAAAAGATTCTGCTGAATTAAAAGCAGAGTTAGAAGATGCAACTGGTCAGAAACGTGCCAGAATCATTAAGAGACTGGAAGTTGTAGAAGCATTCCGTGAATCTGGAAACAAACCAGAATGGATGATCATGACCGTTGTACCGGTTATCCCACCAGATCTTCGTCCAATGGTTCAGTTGGATGGTGGACGTTTTGCTACCTCTGATTTGAATGATTTATATAGAAGAATTATCAACAGAAATAACCGTTTGAGAAGACTTCTTGAGTTAGGAGCTCCTGATATCATCGTTCGTAACGAGAAACGTATGTTGCAGGAAGCTGTTGATGCCCTGATCGATAACGGTCGTCGTGGACGTCCGGTTACAGGACCAGGAAACAGAGCATTAAAATCCTTATCCGATATGTTAAAAGGTAAATCCGGTCGTTTCAGACAGAACTTACTTGGTAAACGTGTTGACTATTCAGGACGTTCCGTTATCTGTGTTGAGCCAAAATTAAAGATTTATCAGTGTGGTCTTCCAAAAGAGATGGCAATTGAATTATTCAAACCTTTCGTTATGAAAGAACTTGTTGCCAACGGATCTGCACACAACATCAAGAGTGCTAAGAAAATGGTCGAGAGACTCCAGACAGAAGTTTGGGATGTCTTAGAAGACGTTATCAAAGAGCATCCGGTTATGTTAAACCGTGCTCCTACTCTTCACCGTCTTGGTATTCAGGCGTTCGAGCCGATCCTTGTAGAAGGTAAGGCGATCAAGCTTCATCCGCTCGTTTGTACCGCATTCAACGCGGACTTCGATGGAGACCAGATGGCTGTACATCTTCCACTGACTGCTGAGGCACAGGCTGAGTGCAGATTCATGCTTCTGTCACCTAACAACCTGCTTAAGCCTTCTGATGGTGGACTTGTAGCCGTTCCTTCACAGGATATGATTCTTGGAGTTTACTACCTCACAATGAGAAAGCTTGCTGATTACAAGGATGATCCAAAGATGGTTGCACAGGTGTCATCAGACACTGTATACAATGATATTGAGGAGCTTAGAAAGCTTACAACTCCTGATGAAAATACAGGAAAGGCTGAGCTTGGCTTATATGACCTCATCTGGTTTGAGGATGTCACAGACGGAAACCGTCGTGTGCTTTGCAGACCGATAGATCTTCTCGGTCGTTACTATGGAAGTGTTAATCTTGCAATGCTCGCTTACGAGAACAAGGAGATTACTCTTCACCAGAATATCTTTGTACACCGTACAGTAAAGCTTCCTGACGGCACAGAGGTTTCAGGTTTTACAGAGACAACAGTAGGACTTTTGATATTCAATGAGAACATTCCACAGGATCTTGGTTTTATAGACAGATCAAAGGCTGAGAATGCACTCAAGTTTGAGGTTGAGTTCCACGTTGGTAAGAAACAGATCAAGCAGATCCTTGAGAAGGTTATCAACACACACGGAGCTACAACAACAGCAGAGGTTCTTGACAATGTCAAGGCTATGGGATACAAGTATTCAACCCAGGCTGCCATGACAGTTTCAATTTCAGATATGACAGTGCCACCACAGAAGCCACAGATGATCGCTGATGCACAGGACACTGTAGATAAGATTACAAGACAGTACAAGCGTGGACTTATCACTGATGAGGAGCGTTACAAAGAGGTTATCGAGACATGGAAGGATACAGATGATGCCCTTACAAAGGCACTTCTTACAGGTCTTGATAAGTACAACAACATCTTCATGATGGCAGATTCCGGAGCCCGTGGATCTGATAAGCAGATCAAACAGCTTGCAGGTATGCGAGGACTCATGGCTGATACAACAGGTCGTACAATCGAGCTTCCTATCAAGTCATGCTTCCGTGAGGGTCTTGACGTACTCGAGTACTTCATGTCAGCACATGGAGCTCGTAAGGGACTTTCAGATACAGCGCTTCGTACAGCCGATTCAGGATACCTTACAAGACGTCTCGTAGATGTTTCACAGCATATGATCGTTCGTGAGTCAGACTGCTGTGCAGGCACAGGACGTGAGATTCCGGGAATGGTTGTAAAGGCATTCATGGAGGGTCGAGAGGAAATCGAGAGCCTTCAGGAGAGAATTACAGGTCGTTTCTCTTGCAATACAATCTGCGATAAGGATGGCAATGTAATCGTTAAGGCCAACCATATGATTACACCAAAGCGTGCAGCAAAGGTTATGGCAGAGGGCGTTGATGAGAACGGTAATCCAATCACACAGGTTAAGATCCGTACAGTGCTTACCTGCCGTTCACACATGGGAGTATGTGCTAAGTGTTACGGTTCAAACCTTGCAACAGGTCAGGCAGTACAGGTTGGTGAAGCAATCGGTATCATCGCAGCACAGTCAATCGGTGAGCCTGGTACACAGCTTACCATGAGAACCTTCCATACAGGTGGTGTTGCCGGTGGAGATATCACACAGGGTCTTCCTCGAGTAGAGGAGATTTTCGAGGCACGTAAGCCTAAGGGACTCGCTATTATTACAGAGTTCGGCGGAATTGCCACAATCAAGGATACAAAGAAGAAGCGTGAGGTTATCGTTACAAACAACGAGACAGGCGAGACAAAGGCTTACCTCATACCTTACGGCTCACGTATCAAGGTTGTAGACGGACAGGAGCTTGAGGCTGGCGATGAGCTTACAGAGGGTTCTGTAAATCCACACGATATCCTCAAGATTAAGGGCGTTCGTGCGGTTCAGGATTACATGCTCCGCGAGGTACAGCGTGTTTACCGTTTACAGGGTGTTGAGATTAACGATAAGCATGTCGAGGTTATAGTTCGTCAGTGCTTACAGAAGATCCGCGTAGAGGAGCCGGGAGATTCAGATTTACTTCCGGGCAGCATGGTTGATGCCCTTGACTTCTTAGAGCTCAACGAGAAGCTTGAGGAAGAGGGCAAGGAGCTTGCAGTTGGCTCACAGGTATTACTTGGAATCACAAAGGCATCTCTTGCAACCAACTCATTCCTGTCAGCAGCTTCATTCCAGGAGACCACAAAGGTTCTTACTGAGGCAGCAATTAAGGGCAAGGTTGATCCACTTATCGGTATGAAGGAGAACGTAATTATCGGTAAGCTCATCCCGGCAGGAACAGGTATGAAGATTTATCGTAACATCAAGCTTGACAGCGATGTAAACGATGACGATACACTTGATTTTGATGATGATGATTTCGCGGATTTCGCAGAGGAAGAGGCAGTCGGAGTCATTGATACAGATGCTGAATCAGTTGATGAGGAATAATTACTGATGTTTGTACTTAAGCTACAGAAGCTGTTACAAACCAAAAACAAAGAAGTCCGGGAAACCGGACTTCTTTCTTGTATTATATTGAAAACAAAATTGGTCTTGACAAAACAGACAAGGATTTGTATAATATTTTAGCGTGCATAAGATTGCACTGCTTAAAATAAAACAGGAGGTGAAAATAATGCCAACATTTAACCAGTTAGTAAGAAAAGGACGTCAGACATCTGTAAAGAAGTCTACAGCACCAGCTCTTCAGAGAAGCTTTAACTCTCTCCAGAAGAAGCCAATCAACACTTCTTCTCCACAGAAGCGTGGTGTATGTACAGCTGTTAAGACAGCTACTCCTAAGAAGCCTAACTCAGCTCTTAGAAAGATCGCCAGAGTTCGTCTTTCAAACGGAATCGAAGTAACAAGCTACATCCCAGGTGAGGGACATAACCTTCAGGAGCATAGCGTTGTTCTGATTCGTGGAGGACGTGTAAAGGACCTTCCAGGTACAAGATACCACATCGTTCGTGGTACTCTGGATACAGCAGGCGTTGCTAAGAGAAGACAGGCTCGTTCCAAATACGGAGCAAAGAGACCAAAAGACGCTAAGAAATAATAAAAGTTACAGACTTTTAAGCGAAACGTAATAGAATAATAAAGTCGTATCACAAACAGAACTAACTGTTGTGCCGTATTCTTATTTACCGGTGGTTGCGGGTTAATATAGAAATTGCGAGCACGATACACAGTAGAACGACACATGTGAGTACCGATGAATTAATTTCAATGATTAAGGAGGGAAGTACCGTGCCACGTAAAGGACATACTCAGAAAAGAGATGTATTAGCGGATCCGCTGTACAATAATAAAGTGGTTACCAAACTTATCAATAACATTATGTTAGATGGTAAGAAAGGTGTAGCTCAGAAAATCGTATACGGAGCATTCGAAAGAGTTGCTGCGAAAACTGACAAGCCGGCTATCGAAGTATTTGAAGAGGCTATGAATAACATCATGCCAGTTCTGGAAGTAAAAGCCAGACGTATCGGTGGAGCAACATACCAGGTACCTATCGAGGTAAGAGCTGATCGTCGTCAGGCATTAGCACTTCGCTGGCTCACCATGTTCTCCCGTAAAAGAGGCGAGAAGACCATGGAAGAGAGACTGGCAAACGAGATCATGGATGCTGCAAACAATACTGGTGCAGCAGTTAAGAGAAAAGAAGATATGCACAAGATGGCAGAGGCAAACAAGGCCTTCGCACATTACAGATTCTAATTGGAAATCTAATAGGAGGAAAAAACCTTGGCTGGAAGAGAATATCCACTTGAGAGAACCAGAAATATCGGAATTATGGCTCATATCGATGCTGGTAAGACAACATTAACAGAGCGTATTCTGTATTATACTGGTGTTAACTATAAAATCGGTGATACTCATGAAGGTACTGCTACCATGGACTGGATGGAGCAGGAGCAGGAAAGAGGTATCACAATTACTTCAGCCGCTACAACATGTCACTGGACAGAAGAAGAGTTCACAAAGCCGAAAAAGGGCGCTCTTGAGCATCGTATCAACATCATCGATACTCCTGGACATGTAGACTTTACAGTAGAGGTTGAGCGTTCACTCCGTGTATTGGACGGCGCCGTTGGTGTCTTCTGTGCAAAGGGTGGTGTTGAGCCTCAGTCAGAGAACGTATGGCGTCAGGCTGATACCTACAATGTACCTCGTATGGCATTCATCAATAAGATGGATATCTTAGGTGCAAACTTTTACGGAGCTGTAGATCAGATCCGTGAGAGATTAGGAAAGAACGCAATCGTTCTTCAGTTACCAATCGGTAAAGAAGATGATTTCAAGGGAATCATTGATCTGTTCGAGATGAAAGCATATATCTACAACGATGAGAAGGGTGATAACATCACTGTTACAGATGATCTTGGAGATATGGCTGATCAGGCAGCAGAGTATCGTACAGAACTCATTGAGAAGATCTGTGAGTTAGATGACGATTTAATGATGCAGTACCTTGAGGGCGAAGAGCCATCCGTTGATGATATGAAGAAGGTTCTTCGTAAAGGAACATGTGAGTGTACGGCAGTGCCTGTTTGCTGTGGTTCTGCATACAGAAACAAGGGTGTTCAGAAGTTACTGGATGCTATTATCGAATATATGCCAGCTCCAACAGACATCCCTGCAATCAAGGGTGTTGATCTGGATGGCAACGAGATCGAGAGACATTCATCTGATGATGAGCCTTTCGCAGCTCTTGCATTCAAGATTATGGCAGATCCATTCGTAGGAAAACTTGCTTACTTCCGTGTTTATTCTGGAACATGTAAGTCTGGTTCTTACGTGTTAAATGCAACAAAGGATAAGAAGGAACGTGTTGGACGTATTCTTCAGATGCATGCAAACAAGAGACAGGAGTTAGACATTGTTTACTCCGGTGATATCGCAGCAGCAGTTGGATTTAAGTTCACTACTACCGGTGATACCATCTGTGATGAGCAGCATCCTGTAATCCTTGAGTCCATGGAGTTCCCTGAGCCCGTTATCGAGCTGGCTATCGAGCCTAAGACCAAAGCCGGTCAGGGCAAGATGGGTGAAGCTCTTGCAAAACTGGCAGAAGAAGATCCTACTTTCCGTGCTCATACCAATCAGGAAACCGGTCAGACCATCATCGCCGGTA
>ERZ840407.948-NODE-948-length-15155-cov-12.245828_pt1 | contig 15155 bp, 12 predicted proteins | sample MGYA00519877_ERZ840407 | MGnify/ENA primary metagenome ERZ840407 (study PRJEB31850, sample SAMEA3708875) | human gut metagenome | biome: human gut; feature: human-associated habitat; material: faeces | place: China | collected 2014 ...
AGCCCTTGTTGATCATAAAGTCGCGGGCATAGGCCAGCACAGCCTCGTGCAGGCGGGCGATGTTGCCCAGCAGATAATAGAAGCCATTGCCAGCCACGCGGCCTGCAGCATCCATATCAATGCCGTCAAAGCTCTCCATGATCTCGGTGTGATACGGGATGGGGAAATCGGGCACGACAGGCTCGCCGAAGCGCTGTGCCTCGACGTTATAGCTGTCATCGGGACCGATGGGCACGCTGGGGTCGATCATCTGGGGGATGGTGTACATGATCTCCTGGATGCGGGCGGCAAGCTTGCCCTCCTCAGCCTCCAGCTCGGCCATCTTGTCGGCATCAGCCTTGACGGCGGCGTTGTTGGCGTCGATCTGGGCCTGCAGCTCGGCTTTCTTGGCCTCGTCGGTGCACTTCTTCAGCTGGCCAAACAGCGGGCCGTTGGCCTTGCTGAGCTTGTTGCGGGCGGCCTTGAGAGACTCGACCTCTTTCAGGCACTCGCGGTACTTGGCATCTTTCTCGATGACTTCATCCACGAGCGGCAGCTTTGCGTCTTGGAATTTCTTCTTGATGTTTTCCTTGACCGCGTCCGGGTTGTCACGGACAAATTTGATATCAAGCATGATTTACTCTCCTTACTCTATTTCGGTTCACACCGGAGAGGTTCTGCCCTCCCCTGTGCCGTTCAAAGGCGGGGGGCCCGCCTTAGATCGCATGTTACGTCTGGTACTGGCCCAGCAGGTTGGCAAAAGCCTTGAGCTGCTCATCCGAGTAAAAATGGACGGTCAGCTTGCCCTTGCCATCGTGGTAGGCCACACGCACCTCGTTGCCGAGGGCCTGCTTCAGGCTCTCTTCCACCTCCACCGGGAGGGTGCTTTGAGGCGTGGGCGGCGTCAGCTTCCGCGCGGGCTGTTTGGCCAGCTTTTTGCAGAGCGCTTCCGCCTGCCGGACATTGAGCTGGTTGTCCGCGATGATCTGCGCGGCCTGCTCCTGCAGCTCCGGCGTGGGCAGACTCAGGATGACTTTTGCGTGGCCGATGTTGATAAAACCGCTTTTCAGCAGCTCCAGCACATTTTCCGGCAGGTTAAGCAGCCGCAGGCTGTTGGCCAGAGCGCTCCGGCTCTTGCCCAGCTTCTGGGCCGCCTGCTCCTGGGTCAGGTTGCAGCGGGTCATCAGCTCACGGATGCCTGCCGCTTCTTCCACCGGGTCCAGGTCCTCGCGCTGGAGGTTTTCCACCAGCGCCAGCTCCATTGCCTGCTCGTCGGTAACATCTTTCACGATGACCGGCACCTCGGTCAGGCCCGCCATCCGGCTGGCCCGCCAGCGGCGCTCGCCGGCCACGATGAGATACCGCCCCACCCCGTGGGGACGCACCGCGATGGGCTGCAGCAGCCCGTGCTCCGCGATGCTGGCGGCAAGCTCTCCCAGTGTGTCATGATCAAAGGTCTTGCGCGGCTGGTCCGGGTCTGGCTCGATCTCCCGCAGGGGCAGCGTTTCGATCCGGGTGTCAGCCTCAAAGCTGGGGGCGGCGTCTTCAAACAGACTTTCCAGCCCCCGGCCAAGGCCTCCTCTTCCTTTTGCCATGAATCTCTCTTCCCCCTGTGTTTATACTTCTTCCAGCGCGTTTTTGGGCGGCTCCTGCTCCTCGGCCGCCTTGCGGCGGCGCTTGGGTGCCGCGTCATGCGGGCGGTTGTTCTTGACGAACTCAATGGCGAGGTCCATATAAGCCTCGCTGCCCCTGCCTTTCGGTTCATAGAAATTGATGGGCTGGCCATAGCTGGGCGCTTCCGAGATCCGGACGGTGCGCGGGATGGTGGTCTTGTAAACTTTGTGGCCAAAGTATTTTTTGACCTGGTCCACCACCTGCATGGTCAGGTTGAGCCGCTCCGAGAACATGGTGAAGACCACGCCCTCGATATCCAGATACGGGTTATACTTTTTGCGGATGGTTTTCAGGGTGCTGATGAGCTCCGACAGGCCCTCCAGCGCATAGTACTCGCACTGGATGGGGATGAGCACGCTGTCGCAGGCACACAGGCCGTTGAGCGTGAGCAGGTCGAGGCTGGGCGGGCAGTCAATGAAGATAAAGTCGTAATCCTGCTGCACTTTCGCCAGCGCCTTGCGCAGGCGGCTCTCTCGGCCGGGCAGGTCGATCATTTCCAGGCCAGCGCCCGCCAGACGGGTATTGGAACCGATGACATCGGTGCGGAACTCGGTTTTGCGGATGACGTCTTTGGGCTCCGCCTCCCCGATGAGCATTTCATAAGTACCCAGCTCGACACTCCGTTTGGGGATGCCGTAGCCCGTGGTGGTATTGCCCTGTGGGTCCAGATCGACGATCAGCACTTTTTTCCCCAGTGCTGCCACGCAGGACGAAAGGTTGACGGCCGTTGTTGTCTTGCCGACGCCGCCTTTCTGGTTTGCAACTGCAACGATTTTTGCCACGCGCTTTTGATTCCTCCCGGGAAAAAGATTTGTTCCACATGGAACATTACGAGGCTGGAACCCGCCGTTTTCCCCGCAGCAGGCCCCCTATACAGCTTAGTATAGCACATCAGCGCCGCTTTTTGAACCGCTTTCGGCTGAAAAAAGCAGAAAAAACGTGTAAATTCTCCTTATTTCTGTGCTGCCGCAGTCGGAATGCGCACCGTATACTCAATATATCCATCCCGTTCTTCCCGGTGAGAGGTAGCCGGAACCCCGTTATCTGTCATCAAACGGATGGCGTGGTCGATGGTGTTGACGAAGATCCGCACGTCTTTCACCATGGAGACGCGGTGCTTCCCCGGTGTCTCGTTGAGGAGCTGGTCAATGTAAAGGTCGGTGGCGCGGGCGTTCATTTTCCGCTTGGCGATCATGATCAACGCCTCACTCCGGCGGTTCTCGGGCAGGCGGAGCACCGCCCGGGCGTGGCGTTCCGTCAGGCCGTTGTCCAGCACAAATTGCCGCTGGTCGGCCGTCAATTGCAGCAGCCGCAGCTTGTTGGCGAGGGTGGGCTGTGCCATGCCCAGCCGCTTGGCCGCTTCGGCCTGGGTGCAGTCCCACAGCACCATCACGTCCCGCAGGCCCTGCGCCTGCTCAAAGGGATTCAGGTTTTCCCGCTGCAGGTTTTCCAAAAGGCCCAGGGCAGCGGTCCGCTCGTCGCTGTAATTGCAGAGGATGGCCGGGATGGTCTGCATCTTTGCCAGCTTGCAGGCACGGAGCCGCCGCTCCCCCGCCACCAGCTCATAGCTGCCATCGGCTGTTTTCCGTACCGAGATGGGCTGGAGCAGGCCGTTTTCCCGGATGCTCTGGGCAAGCCCGGCCAGCTCCTGCTCATCAAAGCTGGTGCGGGCCTGAAATGGCGAGGGCCGGATGGCGTCGATGGGCAGTACGTGGATTTTTCCCGCTGATTTTTTCCGTTCAAACATAATTCTTCCCCTTTCGCAGTGATTGCAGGTTTGTTTTCCACCCTTTCCCGGGAAAACGTGGAAAACACAGGCGTTCTGCACTCAGTGTAACAGAAAAAGCAACGCCCTGCCAGAAGTTTCGTTCGGCAGGGCGTTGCATATTTTGTTCAGTTTTGCGTTATTTCAGCGGACTTTTTGCGATCTTTCCGCCGTTTCTGGGGTAGGCTGTCGGAGTTTGCGAAATCTTTTTGCAGAGGATGAGAGTGCGGGTATCGCCCCCCGGCAGGTGCAGGGTGCGGGTCTCTTTGTACTCGCCGCCCAGCTTTTTGATGGCTCCCCGGGCGGCCGCCAGCTCTTCCTCTCCGGAAGCGCCTTTCATGGCCAAAAAGCTGCCGCCCACTTTTACCAGCGGCAGGCAGTACTCCGCCAGCATCGGCAGGGCTGCCACGGCACGGGCAGAGGCCAGATCAAACTGCTCCCGCCACACCTTGCGGGCGGCTTCCTCCGCGCGCTCCTTGGCAAACTCCACGCCCGTGAGACCCAGCTGGGCGCAGGCATACTTCAAAAACTCCACCCGCTTGCCCGTGGGCTCCATCAGGGTAAGCTCCAGCTCCGGCTTGTAGATTTTTGTCACAATGCCGGGGAAACCGGCACCGGCACCCACATCCACCATCTTCCCTGCCACTTCCGGCTGGGAGGCAAAGAGCAGGCTGTCAAGGAAATGCTTATCCTCAATGCCCTCCGGGTCGGTGATGGCAGTCAGGTTGACTTTCTGGTTGTAGTCCACCAGGATCTGCGCAAAGGCGTCCAGCTGGTCCAGCTGGGTGCCTGTCAGGGCGATGTTCCACATGGAACATTTCTGTTCCAGTCTCGCTTTGTCGATCATAACTTTATTCTCCCGTCAATTCCACAAAAATCGGCTCGTGATGTACCGCAGGCAGAAACTTTTCAAAAATATCTTTCGTGTACAGTTTGAGCGAGGACGTATTGATGCAGGGGTGGCACCCGATGAACTCCCCTGCTTTCACATCCTTGTCCAGCAGCAGCTGCACATGGTTCTCCGGGTCGTTCATCAGTCCCATGATGGAGGAAGAGCCCGGCGTGCAGTCCAGATACTGCTCCATATCCTCCGGGGACGCAAAGCTCAGCCGCGCGATGCCCAGCTGATGGGAGAGCTCTTTCGTCTTGAACGGCTTGTTTCCCGGCATCATCAGCAGATAGAAGTTCGTCTTCTGGCGGTTGCAGAGGAATAAGTTTTTGCAGACCGTCGCGTTCAGGCAGGCATCAATGACATGGCAATCCTCCATGGTATCGGCTTTCATCCATGCATGGTCGGTGCGCCAGTAATGGATGCCCAGCTTGTCCAGAAAATCATAGGTGCGGACTTCTTTTTCCAACCGTCCGGTGCAGTCCGCGGGGCGGCCCTCATACAGTACCAGTTGTTCCATGGTTCCTCCCTCTTTTCAGCAAGTCTTGGTTCCCCCCTCTGGGGGAGCTGGCGCGTCAGCGACTGAGAGGGCGCGCCGCCAGTGCAATGCTCAGTTGTGCCACATCCGAGGGCGACACGCCCGGGATGCGCCCCGCCTGCCCCAGATTCTTGGGGCGGATGCGGGAAAGCTTTTCGCGGGCTTCCAGCGTCAGGCCCGTCAGATTCTCGTAGCAGAAATCCTCCGGGATGAGCGTCTTCTCGTGCCGCGCCACGTCCCGGATCATCCGGTCCTGCCGTGCGATATAACCCGCGTATTTGATCTCCGTTTCCAGCCGCTCGGCCAGCATGGGGGTGATCCCCTCTCCCCAGCCGATGAGCTTTGCCACCAGCGGGTACGAAATTTCCGGGCGGCGGAGCAGCTCTTCGGCAATGCCGCCCTCGGCGGCCGGGGCAAGCCCGGCTTCCTCCATGGCGGCCCGGAGCTCTGCCGTGCGGAGGTGCGTCTCATGCAGGCGGCGGCGCTCGGCTTCCAGAATGTTCTGGGTGTGCTGGTACTTTGCCCAGCGGTCATCCTGCACCAGGCCGTATTCCCGGCCGATGGGGGTCAGGCGCTGGTCAGCGTTGTCCTGCCGCAGGGTCAGGCGGTACTCGCTCCGGCTGGTCATCATCCGGTAGGGATCCATGACGCCCTTGGTGACCAGATCATCCACCAGCGTGCCGAGGTAGCTGGTGTGCCGGGGCAGGATGAGCTGTTCTTTCCCCAGGGCGTTACGGGCGGCGTTCAGGCCCGCCAGCAGGCCCTGGGCTGCCGCCTCTTCATAACCGGAGGTGCCGTTGAACTGCCCGGCACCGTACAGGCCCCGGACATGCTTGCTTTCCAGTGTGGCTTCCAGGCTGGTGGGGTCTACACAGTCGTACTCGATGGCGTAGGCCGGGCGCATGATCTCAATGTGCTCAAAGCCCTTGATGCTGCGGTAAAACGCGTTCTGCACATCTTCCGGCAGGCTGCTGGAAGCGCCCTGCAAATACATTTCCTCGGTGTTCTCCCCGCAGGGCTCCACAAAGATGGGGTGGCGCTCCTTGCCCGCAAACCGCACCACCTTATCCTCAATGGAGGGGCAGTACCGGGGGCCGACGCCCTCGATCATACCGCCGTAAAGGGGGCTGCGCTGGATGTTATCCAGAATGATCTTGTGGGTGGTGGGGTTGGTGTAGGCAATCCAGCACTCCACTTTATTGTGCATGGGCGTGTCTGTCAGGAAACTGAACGGCTGCAGCTCATTGTCCGGGTCGCCGGACTGGCACTCCAGCTGGGAGAAATCAATGCTCCGCCGGTGGACACGGGCCGGGGTGCCGGTCTTGAACCGCCGCAAGGGCAGGCCCGCCGCTTTCAGGCTCTCCGTCAGGGCGTTGGCCGCGTGCATTCCGTCCGGGCCGGAGGCATACCACGCATCCCCGACAAAAATTTTGCCGCCCAGGTTGGTGCCCGTGGCAATGACAACACACTTGGCCCCATATTCCCCGTTGAGCTGGGTCACCACGCCCTTGACTCTCCCCTGCTCCACCTCGATGGAAACGACTTCCGCCTGATGGATGGCAAGGCCGGGCGTCAGCTCCAGCGCGTGCTTCATATATTCGTGGTATCGCTTGCGGTCGGTCTGGACGCGCAGGGCGTGGACGGCAGGGCCCTTGCCCTTGTTCAGCATCCGGCTCTGCAGATAAGTAGCATCCGCCGCCAGGCCCATCACACCGCCAAGAGCATCCAATTCACGCACCAACGTACCTTTTGCAGTTCCACCGATGCTGGGGTTGCAGGGCATATTGCCGATGGCATCCAGACTCATGGTAAAGACTGCCGTCTTTGCCCCCAGCGTGGCGGCGGCGTGGGCTGCCTCAATGCCGGCATGGCCCGCACCAATGACGATGACGTCATAATCTCCTAAATGGTTCATTTGAAACTTTCCCTTAAAACCAATAAACTTCCCCTCTTTGCCAAAGGCTCCCCTGTCAGGGGAGCTGCCGCTGAAAACGGCTGAGAGGTTCTACTTTCCCACACAAAAACGTTCAAATACTTCGTTGATGACCGCTTCCGATGCATTTTCACCGGTCAGCTCACAGAGGGCATCCAGCGCGTCGTCCACACAGACGGAAACGGCATCCAGCCCGAAACCTCCCTCCACGGCGTCCAGCGCCCCGGCCACGGCGTCCCGGGCACGGGTGGCGGCGGCCAACTGCCGCTGGCCGGAAAGGCTGGCGGCGTGCGGGTCGATCTGGTTGGTGCCCAGCAGACGGGCCACTGCCGCCGAGATGACTTTCCGGCTCCCCTCTTCCTGGCAGCAGACCGGAATCACCATGGCAAAATCGCCCGCGATGATTTCCGCGTCAAACCGGGTCGGCTTGTCCTCCTTGTTGACGAGGGCAATGGCCGGGCGGCCCGCACAGCGCTGAGCCAGGGCCAGGTCTTCCCGGGTCAGAGGTTCCGAGCCATCAAAGACGGCCAGGATCAGCCCGGCCTCGTCCAGCTTCTTCCAACTGCGGCGGATGCCCTCGGCCTCAATGGCGTCATCGGTCTGGCGCAGGCCTGCGGTGTCAAACAGGTTGAGCCGGATATCCCCCAGCTGCACGGCCTGCTCCACCACGTCGCGGGTCGTGCCCGCCACCGGGGTGACAATGGCCCGGTCAAACCCGGCCAGCAGGTTGAGCAGCGTGGATTTGCCCGCATTGGGCCGCCCCACAATGGCACAGTCCACGCCCTCCCGGAGCACGGCCCCGGCGTCATAGTTTTTGATCAGGCCGTCCAGCTCCTGCCGGACCTGCCCCAACACCGTGTGCAGGTGGGCGTCGTCCAGCTCGGGGACATCCTCTTCCGGGAAATCCACCCAGGCAGCCAGATGGGCCTGCAGGCCGGTCAGGGCCTCTTTTTCGGCGCCGATCTTTTTCGCCAGCGCGCCGGAGAGGGACGCGTTGGCCAGCGCCGCTCCCTGTTTGCCGTCTGCCGAAATAATGTCCATGACGGCCTCGGCCTGGGTCAGGCTCATTTTTCCGTTGAGGAATGCGCGGCGGGTGTACTCGCCGGGGGCCGCCGGGGCTGCGCCTGCGGCAATGCAGGCTTCTACCAGCCGCCGGGCCACCGCACTGCCGCCGTGGCAGGAAAGCTCCACCACGTCCTCCCCGGTGTAGCTGTGGGGTGCCCGGAAAAACAGGGCCACGCCCTCGTCAAAGGCGTCGTCTCCCTCCACAAAGGAGCCAAACAGGGCAGTGTAGCCTTTGGCCTCCTCCACGTTCTTGTTCGGGTTGGCTGGGCGGAACACCCTTGCAGCCACCGCATAGCTTTCCGGCCCGGACAGCCGCACCACCGCGATGCCGCCCGCCCCCGGTGCCGTGGCAATGGCGGCAATGGTCGTATTCTGCATGAGGTTCCCTCCCGCTCCAAAATTTCAATTACAGTATATTGTACCACGAACCACCGGAAAAAGAAATATAAGGGCGCAAAAAAGCACAGCGCCTGCGGGAGTTTTCCCTGCGCTGTGCTCATTCTTCGGTGCCGCGCCGCAGCTGTTCGTAATGTCTGCTTTTGTCCAGATACATCCGCTGCTCCGCCTTTTTGATGAGAGCGTCAATGTCAATGCCGCCCGCGCTGTGGGAGGCAGTGCCCACGGCCACGGAATAGCCTGCCTCCTCCACCTGCCGGACAAACTGCTCCATGTTTTCGTTCAGCTCCGTGTCGGGGCTGTCCAGCGCAAAGGCCACAAACTCATCTCCGCCAATGCGGTAGCTGTCCTCTTCCCCAAAGATCTCCCGCAGGATGCAGGCCACGGTGCGGAGCATCTTGTCTCCCTCCTCGTGGCCATAGGTGTTGTTCAGCTCATGGAGGCCGTTGACGTCGATGTAAACACAGGTGAGGCTGTTGCTGCACCGGAGCGGGTAATCCCGCAGGCGGTTCTCGTAGGCATTGCGGTTGTGCAGCCGGGTGTTGAGGTCGCTTTCCGCCACGGTAGTCAGCTTGCTGCTGGTGATAAAGTTGCCGTACATCGTGCTCATGACAAAGGTGGACACAATGCAGGAGATGGCCCCGAACACCAACGCGTTGCAGACATCCATGGGGATGACCCGCCAGTCCTTGAAGCGGGTGACGCAGACCAGAAAAATGCCGTCGAACAGCAACACATTGGCAATGTGCAGGATGGGCCGCATCATAAACAACATCGGCACACAGAGCAGAAACGGAAAAAACGCGGTAGCGCGCTGATCCGGGGTCTGCACCGTGCCCAGGAAAATACCCAGGCCATAGACCATGGCTCCAAAGGCGTAGATCTCCCAGTTTAAAAACAGACCCAGCTTTTGCGGGAGCATTTGCTCCACGGCCAGCAGTCCCAGGCTGACAATGAGGGCCGCTGCAAAAACCGGGATATGGTCATACAGCAGCGGCACCATACAGGAACCAAGGGTCAGCGCCACAAAAAAGGCACAAGCCGTGCCCAGGAACGCGGTCAGCCGATGTCGGTTGGCGATCTGCACATCCATCTGACAGCGTGCAAAATCTTCTGGCTCTGCCCCGGCATACAACAGCAGCTTTTTCAGTTTTTCTATCATCGGGGTCTCCTCTCCGGCCAAGCCTGCTGTTTTGCATCGGACTCATCCACATTTAACTTTATTATACAATATTTCGTTTCAAAAAGATATGGTTTTAAGCAAGTTTACCCCCCCCCCACCAAAATTTCCACATTATGGCGAATATCAGCCGAGGTTTTTAGCCGTCTTTGCACAAAAAAGACGTGCAGCCATCATAGCTGCACGTCCTTTCGCTTATTTTAAGGGGTCAATTGCCGGGGAACCAGGCATCAGAACGCGGCAATGTCTGCCGTGGTGATGGCCTTGCCGGGCAGGGTGCGGCTGTCGGCGTTCTCATTGAGTGCCAGCTTGCCCTCACGCAGCAAGCGGACAGCCTTTTCGTGGTCGGCAGCTTTCCAGTTGTTGCCCACGATCTTCCAGTTATTGTCCACATGGGGCTCGATGGTGCCGCCCTTGACGGTGCGGATGTACTCGCCCAGCAGCTCGCGGACACCGCCCACATCGCCACGGACGTCGATCTCCAGCAACTTGGGCAGCTCATCGCCCTCGGCGAAGATATCCGCATAGGCCAGCAGCTGGGTGGTAGCGCGGTAGTTGTTCACGGCCACCACAAAGCTATCGGTATCCTGCACGGCCTTGCCGTTCATCCAGGTCAGGTTCCGGATGCGGTTGCCCGGCTCCTTGGAGATGTCCAGATCATACTTGACGCCTGCAAAGGCATCGTACAGGTAGTAGCGGACGGAGGAATCAAAGGCGATGGTGACATCCTGCGGCTCCCAGGTCTTGAAGAACGCAGCCGACCACTCCATGAACTTGCGCAGCTGCAGGCCGTTCATCTGCAGCTTGTACAGGGTGTTCTGGTAGGTGTAGATGCTGGCCATATCGCACTTGCGGATGGTGCCCTCTTTCATCTGGGAGGTCATGGAGGTCAGAGCCGTTGCAGAGACCTGTGCACCGGTATAGTACATCTGCACTTCGTTGATGAAGTCCAGCAGCGCGGTATCCTGGATCATGGCCTGCGGCAGGCAGTCGATCTCATTGGCCGGGGCCAGGTCGCCGCCGCGCAGCTCACCGATGGGCGTCACGGCGTCTTCCTTGGCGCGGGCGTCGTACTCGGCCAGCAGAGCGGTAAGCTCGGGGTCCGGCGCGTAATCCTTGATCAGCAGATTCTCGGAGGTGCGGTTCTTCACTTTCCACTTGCCGTCCAGGCCGCGCTGCAGGTAGAGGTGGATCTCAGACACGGTAGCGCCCGCGTTCTTGTTCTCCACCACCAGCACGTTGTTGATCATCTGGTTGGGGATGCTCTTGTGGCCGTGGGCTGCCACGATGACATCGAACTCCGGGCAGGCATTGGCCAGGTCGGTAACACCGGAGCCATAAACACCATACTCGTTCTCCACGTCCATGTGCATAACGCCAACGATGACATCCACCTGATCCTTGATCTGGTCGATGATCTTCCGGCTCTCGTCCACAGGGTTGGTGACGGTCCAGCCCTCAAGGTTCTTGGAGTCCCAGCGGGTGATGTTGGGGGTGACCATGCCGATGACGCCGATCTTGACGCCGCCCTTGTGGATGATGGTGTAGCCGTCTGCCAGAGGTTTGCCCTCCGGGCTGTAGACGTTGCCCGTCAGCACCTTGGCTTTCTGCTGGGAGAGCACTTTTTCCAGCGTGGCCATGCCATAGTTGTACTCATGGTTGCCGGTGACATAGACATCATAGCCGATGGCGTTCTGGGCCGCGATCATCGGGTGGATCTCGTCATTGAGGAACAGTTCTGCCGAGTTTGCCTGGATGGTATCGCCCGCGTCCACCACCAGCGTGGTCTTGGTGCGGGCTTCCCGGATCGCAGTGGCCTGCTGGGCCACGCTGCCGGAAGCGTCTTCCTTGTTGGCGGCGTAATCCCAGGGGTCAAACTTGCCGTGGGTATCGCTGGTAGCAAGGATCTGCAGGTCCATGCTCCACAGGTTTTTGATGTCACAGGCAGCAGCCGAGGGGGCCAGACCGCTCACGGCAGCAGCCGTAGCCGATGCACCGGCCACGCGTAGGAAATTGCGGCGGGAAATCTTATTCTCTTGCATAATATCCTCTCTTTTCTGCTTTGGGGTTCAAATTTCCAAAGCGCTCCGTGCTCCTAGTATAAAGCTTTAGTCTGACTCTTTACAATGGACAACCTGGAGAAAAATCTCCCGCAAATTCAGACAAGTTTCCCAAACATCCAAAAGAGCCCCTTTCCCGGCCGGGAAAGGGGCTCTCAAGATCCAAATTACAGCTCGATCTTGCCGAAGCTCAGATCGGCAAAATCATCCACGCGCTCGGTGCGCTTGGGTGCCACAGGGGCGGCACTCTCCGCGTCACGGGGTGCATAGGTGCGCTCCGGCACGCTGGAGCCGCGGGGACCACGGCTGACGCCGCCGCGACCGCCACGATAACCGCCGGAACGGCCACCGCGCTCATTACGGTCACCACCACGGTAGCCGCCGCGATTGCCGCCCGGACGACGGCCATTGGGACGGCCGCCACGGCCGCGGCGCTCGCCGTAAGTATTCTCGGTCTGTGCGTCGGGAGCGGTAGAGTAGATGACCACACGGCGGTCACGGCCCTCGCCCTTGCTCTCGCTGCGGACACCCTCCATCTTGCCGATGGCAGAGTGGATAATGCGGCGCTCATAGGGGTTCATGGGCTCCATGGCAAAGCTGCGGCCGGTCTTGCGGACCTTGGCACCAATGCGCTGTGCCAGAGCGGTCAGGTCGCTCTCGCGCTTATCACGGTAGCCAGCCACATCCAGGCCCAGCTTGATGTAATCGCCCTCCAGGCGGTTGGCCACCAGGCTTGCCAGATAGGACAGGCTCTCCATGGTCTCGCCGCGGCGGCCGATCAGGGCACCCAGCTTCTCGCCATCCAGACGGATGATGGTGGCCTCGCCCTTCTGCACGGCGCTGAAGGTGACATTCTCCACGCCCATCAGGGCAATGACTTCCTTCAGGTAGTCCACAGCGGCCTTGACCTTGGCGTTCTCTTCGATGTTGATGGGAACTTCCGGTTCCTCACCTTCGGCAGCGGGGGCTGCAGCCTCCTCAACGGGAGCGGCCTCCTCTGCCACAGGGGCAGCGGCAGGCTCCTCGGCCCTGGGTTCCTCAGCGGGAGCTTCCTCCACAACAGGCTTTCCCTCAGGCTCCACCTTCTCCTCCATCACGGGAGCGGCCGGGGCATCGGGCTCTTCCACGCTCACACGCACCTTGGCGGGGGTGGTCTTCAGGCCCAGAAAACCGGTTTTCTGGGGCATTTCGAGCACTTCATAGCTCACATTCAGGTCGTCGGCCTGCACGCCCAGCAGGGCGCAGGCTTTTGCGCGGGCTTCATCGACCGTCTTGCCGGTCGCTTCCTGAGTACGGATCATAACCGTCAATCCTCCTTCTTGTTTTCCAGCTCGCTCAGCGGAACAGTGCGCTCGTCCTTATAGCGCTCCTCATCCAGCTTGCGGGCATACTCCAGGCGGCGCTTGTTCATTTCGCTGGCGGAGATATTTTTCTCCACGACCTCGCCGGTCTTTTCATCCGTGACCTTGATGGTGGTGCTCTTTACACCGCGCTTCTGCTCCTTCTTGCGGGCAGCCATCTCGGCGGCGACCTCTGCCTTCATCTTCTCAGGGTCGTAGATCTTCTTCATCAACAGGCTCTGCACGGTCATCAGGATGTTGGAAACAACGTAGTACAGAGAGAAAGCGCTGGGCACGGTGAAGCAGAAGAAGACGTACATCAGCGGCATCATATACATGGTCAGCTTCATGCTGCCCTGCATCTCCTGGCCGCTGGCCTTCATGCTGATGTGGGTGGACAGGAACATGGTCACGATTGCCAGGACGGGGAGGATCAGCAGGGGCAGGTTCTCTGCAGCCAGGCTGTATTGGGGCACACGGGTCAGGTCGATGCCAAAGAAATCCATGTGCTGGCCGAACTCGGTGATGGTAGCCACCTGATCCGGGGTGAAGCAGGAGGAAACGGTGCTCTCGCCTGCAATGACCTGTGCAATGATGTTGGTGTCGCGGGTCACGGTGGTAAAGCTGATGCCCATGGCAGTCAGGGCCTCACCTGCGGCGGTCAGGGCATCGGCACCAATGTGGAAGATGCGCTGCAGCGGGCGGTACACTACCTCGATAACGCCGAACACGACCAGGAAGTTGACCAGCATGGGCATACAGCCTGCGGTGGGCTTGTAGCCCTGCTCCTGCAGCTTCATCAGCTCTTCCTGCTGCTTTTCGGGCTTGTCGCGGTACTTTTTCTGGATCTCGGCCACCATGGGCTGGAAAGCGCTCATGCGGGCCATACTCTTCTGCTGGTTGAGCTGGAGGGGGATCTTGATCACGGTGATGAGCAGGGTGAACAGGATGATGTCCCAGCCGTAGTTGGGGATCAGCTTGTAGATCCACTCCATTACATAGCCCAAGGGCCAGCCCAGGATGTACAAAGGATTCATAGTTTCGTCCATTCTGCCCCGCCTGTGGTGCGGGACGTTTAGATTTTTATGAGAAGGACACCCCGCCCACAGTGCGGAGCGTCACAAGAAGCATAAGAACGGATTAAACCTCTCAGTCAACGCCTGCGGCGTTGCCAGCTCCCCTAATAGGGGAGCCCTTGGCAAAACCGTCAACTGGATCGGGCTGCCAAAGCCTCCCCTACCAGGGGAGGTGGCATTGCGAAGCAATGACGGAGAGGTTGTACAAAGGAGCCGTGTATCATAAGCACGCTGCTTAACCGTGCCGCCCCCGGAACAGCTTTGCCGGGGACAGTCTCCGCTCCGGGTTCACCCAGCGGCCTTTGGGCGGCACCGGGTCAAAGCCCCACCGGCCAAGCGGGTTGCACCGGGCGATGCGCCAGGCGGTGAGCAGCAGCCCCTTGATGCAGCCATGGGTCTGGATGGCTTCTATGCCATACTGGCTGCAGGTGGGGGTAAAGCGGCAGTTGCGGCCCAGCCCCGGGCTGATAAAGCGCTGGTAGAACCGGATGGGCGCACAGAGCGCGTTCCGGCAGACGCGGGAGACGGGATTCACTGTTTTGCGGCCCAGTCTGCGGGCGGGACCGTGGCAGGGGGCTTTGCGCCCGGCTGCTTTGCCTTGTCGGGCAGGCCGGCCTGGGCAAAGAGCCTGGCCACCACTTCGCTGAGCTGCCAGCTCTTCAGGCGGGGGGTCATGCCCCGGGCCACGAACACCAGATCATAGCCGCCGATGTTCTGATCCAGATGCTCATCAATGGCAGCCTTCATCACGCGGCGGGCGCGGTTGCGTTGGACGGCATGGCCGATCTTTTTGGTGGCTGTCAGGCCCACGCGGGTCTTTCTGCCGCGGGTCTTGAGCACATACAGCACCAGCGCCGGGTTCACATAGGACTTGCCGCGGGCATACACGCGGCCGAACTCGCTGTTGCGGCGGATGGGACGATAGCGCACTGCTCCGTCGCCTCCTTTTCGGTTAAAAAATCGCAGAACTTCCCTAAAGGCAAAGTTCAAAATTCAGTATAGCAAAAAAACGCCGACATGAAAAGGCTGTCCGGGCGTTTTTTGTGCCAAATCTTTTGCCAAATTTTTAGTCATTCCGCGCGCAGAACGTCCAAAATAAGAAAAAGACCGCCAATTCAGGATCAGCAGTCTTTTGTGCGCATGTTCAATTCTGCGCCGGATCCCTGGCAAAGCGGGATCAGACGGTCAGGCTCTTGCGGCCCTTAGCACGGCGAGCATTGATGACCTTGCGGCCGTTCTTGGTGCTCATGCGGGTCAGAA
>ERZ840407.961-NODE-961-length-15069-cov-2.912482_pt1 | contig 15069 bp, 12 predicted proteins | sample MGYA00519877_ERZ840407 | MGnify/ENA primary metagenome ERZ840407 (study PRJEB31850, sample SAMEA3708875) | human gut metagenome | biome: human gut; feature: human-associated habitat; material: faeces | place: China | collected 2014 ...
TCCGGTGCCAGAACCTTCACGAAGAACTCGAGCCGCCGGAGTGCGTTCTCGATAACCGCCTTATCGGTATCCGGCGTGCCGAACACGGGATGGAACACATGGCGGCTGTCCGGATGGATGCAGGTGCGGTTGTCCGCGCCCGCAATCATGCTGAAAATGATGCCGGTATCGTCGCGGCCGCAGATGTCGTTCGGGTAGGTATGCGTGCTGTCGCCGCGCATTCCGTCAAACGGCAGCTTCGCGTCCGGCGTGAAAATCGTGAGCGCGCCGTCCAGGCGGTCGATGTCGTGCGTGCCGGACAGGACGAAGGTCGTAAGCTCGAGCAGGAACGGCAGCGCCGTCACCGGGTCGTCCTCCGGGAACGGACGTCCCTTGAACATCACGGTTTCGAACTGCTGCATGACCGGATAGGTCTTTTTGAACTTGCGGAAAAAGCGGAAGTAGGGATTTTCTCCGAAAACCGCCTTGCGGTCGTAATCCGCGTATCTCTCGCGCAGCGCCGCAAGCTCCCGCTCGATGAGGCTGTGGAGCGCATCCCGGTCGAAGCCGTTTTCCGGATAGCTCACCTCAAGCACGCCGAGCGGTATGTTTCGCTCAGAAAAGCTCGCGTCTTTGCGGATTTCAAGCATTGTTCTATCCTTTCTCAGCCTTGATAGTCAAGGCTGTTGAGCAGCTGGCCGATATTCCGATGGTCGGCGATCTTGCCCGAGGTTACATCATAATAATAGTAGGTGTCACCGTGCGCATTGGTGAACAGATAGGTGCCGAGCGGGCAGATGTCGCGGTTGCTGTCCACCCAGCCGATGTACTGGTAGCCCTCGGCCTCGCCGACGACGCGGATCTGATGGACGCTCAGCGGATGCAGAACGACCGACAGGCCGACAAGCGCGATGAGATAGGAGCTGTACAGCAGGATAATGACATACGATGCAAGGCAGTCCTTATGCGGATGCAGCATGGACTCCAGTCCGAGAATTTTCACGACAAAGGCGAACAGCAGAATGATGATACTGGCCCAGACCCATGCGTCGCACAGCGGATTATAGCCAATCAGCAGCCCGATATAGACAGCCGCGCCGATCGCGAAGGTCACAAAGACCTGCCCCCAGCGGCCGATGGATTTTTCCGGGCGGAACTCGCCGAAGCGCGTCGCCAGCAGCAACACCGGCGCATAGAGCCAGAGGAAGATGCGGCTGTCGCCGAGGGCGCCGCCGAACTCTTTATAGAAAAATGTGTCGATGAGGCTGACAACCACCCAGAGCACAAGAGCGATTCCGGTGTAAATTCGTTTTACGTCTTTTTTCTTTTCCATTTCTCTGTATTTCTCCCTTAAAAAAGGCAAACAGGCAGAGCCATGCGGCCCTGCCCATTCTACCGCACACCGCATGATGGTGTGAAGTTATGCGATTGATGGCAATTCCGCTTCAGTTGGGCGGTTTTGTCTTATGCCTCAGCCTTGATCTTCTTCAGCTGAGCGAAGCGCGGCAGGCCGGATACCTTCGGGCCTACGTTCTCGCCGTTGATGAGCGGCAGGGCGTAGTCAACGAACTCCTGCGTTACGCCGTTGCCTTCCTCGTTGATCCACTCGCGCGGAACCTTCTTCTCGGTGTTAGCAACCTCGGACAGCGGGAGCAGCTCGATCTCGCACTTGTAGCCGTTCTCGTCGCGGGTGCACTTGAAGCCCGGCATGTAGTCGGTCTTGCCTGCAACTGCGTTCTCAACAGCAGCCTTGCCGGACATGTAGGACTCGTCTACGTCGGTCTTAGAAGCGCAGTGTGCAGCGCAGCGCTGGAGCAGGCTCAGCTCGATGCCGCGAACCTTGCAGCCCAGCTCGTTCTTTACGGTGTCTGCCAGCATGGAAGCCAGACCGCCGAGCTGTGCATGGCCGAAGCCGTCGGTAGCGGAGGTCTTAGCCTCGGATACGAAGGAGCCGTCAGCGTAGTGGATACCCTCGGATACAGCAACGAGGCAGTTGCCCTTCTCGTCATAGATGCGCTTTACGTCTGCGAGGAACTTCTTCATGTCGAAGTCGGTCTCCGGCAGGTAAACGAGGTCCGGACCTGCGCCCATAGCGGTAGCCAGACCAGCAGCGCCGGCCAGCCAGCCTGCGTGACGGCCCATGATCTCTACGACGCAGACCATGCCGGTGTCGTATACGCGAGCGTCCTGATAGATCTCCATGCAGGAAGTAGCGATATACTTCGCAGCGGAAGCGAAGCCCGGGCAGTGGTCGGTGCCGAACAGGTCGTTGTCGATGGTCTTCGGAATGCCCATGACGCGGCACTCGTAGCCGGACTTCATCATATACTTGGAGACCTTGTTGCAGGTATCCATGGAGTCGTTGCCGCCGTTGTAGAAGAAGTAACGGATGTCGTACTTCTTGAAGATCTCAAGAATACGCTTGTAATCGGTATCGTCTACGTCCGGGTCAGCCAGCTTGTAGCGGCAGGAGCCGAGAGCAGAGGACGGGGTGTAGCGCAGGAGAGCCAGCTCCTCGCGGTCTTCCTTGTCGATATCATAAAGGTCGTCGTTCAGCAGGCCCTTGATGCCGTGTGCCATGCCGAAAACGCGGGTGATGGACGGGTTGTCCAGCGCTGCCTCCAGCGCACCCAGAACAGAAGAGTTGATTACGGAAGTCGGGCCGCCCGACTGACCGATGACGCAAGCGCCTTTCAGTTCGCTCATAATGATAAACCTCCTAACAAATTAAAACACAGAGTCGCCACTGCATTTTCTTACGTATAAAGAGTACCATATTACGCGAAAAAAATCAATCACAATCAAAACTTTTCGGCAGTTTTCACGATTTTTGAGAAAGGTGTGGAAAAAAGAACAGGATTTTTCCGATATAGACTTGATTTTAGCGGGTGTTACTGCTAAAATAAAAGCAGAATTTTTAAGATTCAGCTTTTATTCAGAAAGGAAGTTTTCCCATGCCTTTAGTTACTACTACTGAGATGTTCAAGAAGGCTTACGACGGTGGCTATGCTGTCGGCGCTTTCAACGTGAACAACATGGAGATCGTTCAGGGTATCACCGAGGCCTGCCAGGAGCAGCACGCTCCGGTCGTCCTTCAGGTATCCAAGGGCGCACGCGCTTACGCTAACCACACCTACCTCGTAAAGATGGTAGAGGCAGCTGTCAAGGAGTGCCCGGACATTCCGATCGCTCTGCATCTGGACCACGGCCCGGACTTCGAGACCTGCAAGGCCTGCATCGACGGCGGCTTCACCTCCGTCATGATCGACTGCTCCTCCCGTCCGTTCGACGAGAACGTTGAGGAGACCAAGAAGGTCGTAGAGTACGCTCACGCTCACGGCGTTGTTGTCGAGGCTGAGCTCGGCACTCTGGCCGGCGTTGAGGATGACGTAAAGGTTTCCGCTGAGGATTCCTCCTACACCCATCCGGAAGAGGTTGAGGAGTTCGTAACCCGCACCGGCTGTGACTCCCTGGCTATCGCAATCGGCACCTCCCACGGCGCTTACAAGTTCACCCCGGATCAGTGCACCCGCAATGAGAACGGCATTCTGGTTCCGCCTCCGCTGCGTTTCGACGTACTCGAGGAAGTTTCCAAGCGTCTGCCGGGCTTCCCGATCGTACTGCACGGTTCTTCTTCCGTTCCGCAGAAGTTCGTTGACATGATCAACGCTCACGGCGGCAAGATGCCTGATGCAATCGGCATTCCGGAGGACGAGCTGCGTCACGCTGCACAGCTGTCTGTCTGCAAGATCAACATCGACTCCGACATCCGTCTTGCTATCACTGCTACCATCCGCGAGTACTTCGATGAGCATCCGGAGCACTTCGACCCGCGTCAGTACCTGAAGCCGGCTCGTCAGGCTGTCAAGGACATGGTCACCCACAAGCTGATCAACGTTCTGGGCTGCAACGGCAAGGCATAAGGAAGCTGTCGAAAAACTATCGTTTTTCCGACAAGCTGTGTTCTGACGGCGGTTCCCGCCGCATAACACGGACGGCAAAAAGTTCCTATGCAGAAACTTTTTGCTCTCTCAGGGTAAAAAAACCGAGGCGCATGTCCTCGGTTTTTTTGCGTTTGCGCAGCAAACGCTATTTTATGGCGCTGCCGCGCGGAAAGCGCGTTGATTTCGGCGCGATATATTTTTTTGACGTAAAAAGAGCACGGACTGTAAAAAGTCTGTGCTCTTTGTCTGTTTTCGGGGATATTTACTTGCCGCAGCGGGCGAGGAGCTTTTCCCACTTCTCGTCTACATACTGCTGGGCGGCCTCGATGGTCCACTCGTTGCCCGGCTTGAAGCAGTGCTTGAAGCGGCCCTGGAGCTTCATGAACTCCTCGACCGGCAGCTTCTTCTTCGGCATATAGTTCAGATGCCATTCGCCGTCGATGATCTCGTACAGCGGCCAGACGCAGGTTTCGACTGCCATCTTGCAGATTTCCGGCAGCATTTCGGTCGGATACTGCCAGCCGCGCGGACACGGGGACATGACGTTGACGAACGCCGGACCTTCGGTGTAGATTGCGCGGTGCGCCTTCTCGTGGAAGTCCTTGAAGTTGCCGATGAATGTGGTCTGGGCAACATACGGGATGTTGTGCGCCGCCATGATCTCGGTCAGATCCTTCTTGTTCTGCTTCTTGCCGACCGAGCAGGAGCCGGACGGCGTGGTGGTCGCGCTCGCGAAACGCGGCGTCGAGGACGAGCGCTGAATGCCGGTGTTCATGTACGCCTCGTTATCGTAGCAGAAGTACACCATGTCGTGACCGCGCTCCATCGCGCCGGAGAGCGACTGGAAGCCGATGTCGTAGGTGCCGCCGTCGCCGCCGATGGCGAGGAACTTGTAGGTGTCGTCGATTTTGCCGCGGCGCTTGAGGACATTGTAAGCCGCCTCGACGCCGCCGCAGGTCGCAGCCGCGTTCTCGAAAGCGGAATGGATGTAGGAATCCTCCCACGCGGTAAACGGATAGAGGAACGAGGAAACCTCGAGACAGGAGGTTGCGTTGCAGATGACCGCCTTGTCGCCCTCGTCGAGCGCGCGCATCATGCCGCGGCAGACCAGACCCGCGCCGCAGCCGGCGCACAGACGGTGGCCGCCGACGAAACGCTCCGGCTTGGAAAGCTCAACCTTGTGATTATATGCCATTTCAGAACACCTCCGGTGCGCTGCTGCGCTGACCCATGTGGATATACTTCGGACCCTGACCGCCGTTGTTGACAAGCAGGAACAGATGGTCAAAGACCTTTGCGATGTCGCCGGTCGCGACGTCGCGGCCGCCCAGACCGTAGACGATATTGACCATGATCGGGCGGTTTTCGAGCGCGTAGCACGCCGCGCAGGTCTCGGCATAGATTGGGCCGCCGCACGCGGAGAAGCCTTCGCTCTTGTCCATGACGGCGACAGCCTTTACGTGGCTGAGCACCGCTGCAAGCTCCTCGCCAGGGAACGGACGGAACACGCGCAGCTTGACAAGGCCGACCTTGCGGCCTGCGGCGCGGAGCTGGTCGATGCACGCCTTCGCCGTACCGGCGGTCGAGCCGATGAGCACGATAGCGACCTCGGCGTCCTCCATGCGGTACTCCTCGAAGAAGCCGTACTTGCGGCCGAAGGTCTTTTCGAAGTCGGCTGCAACGTCCAGAATTGCCTTCTTTGCGTTCTTCATCGCCTCGGCCTGCTGCACCTTGTGCTCCATGTAGTACGGAGAAACATCGTACGGGCCGACAGCGAGCGGCGTGTCGCGGCCGATGAGGGCGTGCTCGGGGTTATACTCGCCGACGAACTTCTTGACCGCCTCGTCCTCTTCAAGCTCGATGTTCTCGACTGCGTGCGAGGTGATGAAGCCGTCCTGACATACCATGATCGGCAGACGGACATCCGGGGTCTCCGCGATGCGCATCGCCTGAAGGTAGTTGTCATACGCTTCCTGGTTGTTCTCGGCGTACAGCTGAATCCAGCCGGCATCGCGCGCGCCCATGGAGTCGGAGTGGTCGTTGTTGATGTTGATCGGGCCGGTCAGCGCACGGTTGACGCACGCAAGCGTGATCGGCAGACGGGACGAAGCCGCGACATACAGCAGCTCGTACATGAACGCCAGACCACAGGACGAAGTCGCGGTGACGGCGCGGCAGCCTGCCGCCTCTGCGCCGATGCAGGTGGACATGGAGGAGTGCTCGGACTCGACCGTGACGTACTCGGTGTCTACCTGACCGTTCGCGACATACTGCGCAAAATACTGCGGGATTTCGGTAGAGGGAGTGATTGGGAAAGCCGCAAATACGTCCGGGTTGATCTGACGCATTGCGTAGGCAACTGCTTCGTTGCCCGAAATACGCTCACGAATGCTCATCACTTTTCCTCCTTTACAAAGTCGATCGCGCCGAAGGGGCACACCTTCCAGCAGATGCCGCAGCCCTTGCAGTGGTCGAAGTCAAATTCGCCGCGCTTGCCGTCCGTTACCGGAATGGAAGCGTCCGGGCAGAACGGTGCGCACAGCAGACACTGCTTGCACTTCTGCGGGTCCCAGACCGGGATATTCGCACGCCATTCACCGGTGATGGTCATGCGGGCGGTACCGCCCTCGTAGATTTCGCCGCCCGGGGTCAGCTCCTGCCACGTGGACTGTTCATTGATATCCTTTGCACACTTTGCCATTATCCGCGCACCTCCTTGAGCGACTGGGTCAGACATTCCATATTACCTGCGATAACCTGCGGCTTGGTCGCAAACTTATGCTTGAACGAGGTTTCCATGTCGGAAACAAAGCGCCACGGGTCGAGCACGCCGCTGACCTTGACGATGGCGGCAAGCATCGGGGTGTTCGGGAAGTATTTGCCGAGGGTACGCTCGGAAATCGCACGCGCGTCCAGCGTGAACACCTTGCCCTCGTAGCCGCGCAGCAGCGGACGGACTTCGTCCGGGGACTTGTGGGTATTGATGACGATAGCGCCCTCCGGGTTCAGACCGTGGGTGACATCGACCGACTGGAGCAGGGTTTCGTCAACGACAACGACGTAATCCGGGTTGTAGATGTTGGAATGAATGGTGCATCTCTCGTCAGAAATGCGGTTGTAGGCGGTGATCGGCGCGCCCATGCGCTCCGGACCGTACTCCGGGAAGCCCTGTACATACTTGCCCGATGCGAACGCCGCGTCCGCGAGCAGCAGGCACGCGGTCTTTGCGCCCTGACCGCCGCGGCCGTGCCAGCGGATTTCGACCATGTTTTTCATGCTGTTTCCTCCTGTATCCTATGTTATCCGTGCCGGAACAACAAAAAACGAGCCTTCATCCCCGTAAAGGGACGAAAGCTCGTAAAATTAGCACTTCGTTTAACCACCCGTTACTGCGTACCGGCATACGCGGCTTCGATAACGGCAAAGCTGCCGTCAGCACCTACTGTCTCGGAAAAAAGTTCGGGCTGCAACTCCGGAGTGATATTCGGCTCCGCCCTACTTGCACCGGGCTTGCACCATACCCCGGCTCGCTTCGCGTTCGGTATTCGGAACGTACTGTCTCCATCATCATCTTTTGTGGATGAAATTGTGAGTTATGCGCATTTTCCGCCGTTTTTCGTGCGATGCGCTTCACTGTACATAATTATAGGGAAATGTCCTTAAACTGTCAATCGTCATTTCGCACAAAAACAGATGTTTTTCTACGGCGGACAGAGTTAAGTTTTTGTCAAACTCAGGCGCGGCCCGTAATCAGCCACGGCGCAGGCTCAGCCTCGAAATTGTGCTTGGCGTTCATCTTGGACACCGAAATCTGAATGACCTCGGTCTCACCGATGCCGAACTTCGCGAACAGGTCGGGCAGCGCGGCGGCGCAGCGGAAGTCGAGCGTGTAGATCACGAACTCCATGTGCGGGTTAAGGCGCAGCAGGCAGGCGATTTCCTGCTCCATGCTCGCGCTCGCGACCAGCATGGCGAGCGACGGAACCGGCAGGTCCTTCATGCTCTCGTCGTCTACGTGGTCGATGATGGCAATGTTGTTGAGGCCGAACTGCTCGATGTTTTCCTCCATCGTGCGGCGGTCGTTTCCGTTGTACTCGACCGCGATGACCGTGCCCTCCCCTGCGATGAGCGCGGCCTCGACCGCGATAGACTCGCCCGAAATCACGCATACCGTGTCGTCGGACGCCATGTGCATCTTGTTGAGGATGACCGCGCGGATCTCGCTGCCGACATAGTGGATGGAGCCGCGCGAGAAGCTCGTGTTGTGCATACCGATCTTGTAGGTGGAGCGGGCGTTCGGATTGAGGATGAGCATGGCGGCGGAGGCGTTGATGCCGCGGTCGATCATGTTCTTGAGCTTGCTGTGCTCGATCGGGCCGGACGGCTCGGAGCCGGTGTTGTACCATACGTCGCAGTCGCCCAGACCGGCGCTCCACATACGGTAGAAGATGTCCGCATGACCCGCCTCGGTGAACACGAGAACCGCGTCATTGGATTCCACGGTCGGGATCAGGTTTTTGTTCTTGCGGGTAATATCGAGAATTTTCACCTTTTCAAGGTCGATCTCCGTGTTTTCCGCGTAGTATTGCAGCCATGCGAGGATCTGCGAGTTGCCGAACATTCGGTTTGCCATAACGGTCACTCCTTTTGTCTATCATGCACAAGTCGAAACGACTCTTTTTCAGCTTTTTATCATTATAGCACAGAAAAGCCGTGGTTGTAAAGATAAGAAAAGAGGGCGCAGAAAACTGCACCCTCCAAGCGTTTTGAAATTGCGCCCGACTTTCCGGGCCACCCGCGCGAAAGCGCGCATAAAATAGAATTTGCGAAGCAAATTCATAAAAACCGGGAGCATGTATCACGGTTTTTATACTTCTAGAGAGAGAAAAGTTTCTGCATAGGAACTTTTCTCCGTCCGTGTTCTGCGGCGCCCCGCGCTGTCAGAACACAGCTTGTCGGCGAAACCGTGGTTTCGCGACAGCTTAGCTCGTCTGCATGCCCGAAACGAACACGCCGAGGACGTCGATGCCCTCCCATGTGGTCTCGTACAGCTTGACCGACAGCAGATAGCCTGCCGACGAGGTGAACGAGCTTTCCGTGAACTGGTAGAACGTGTTTTCGCCGAGCGCCGCGTAGTAGCGCAGCAGCTGACGGTCGAGGTCGGGCAGCTCGCTCAGCGCGTAGTAGAAGCAGGTCGTGCCTCGGTCGCGCGAGGTCGCAAAGAGCGACGCGCCGCTGATTTCACCGAAATCCGGCACCGGATACAGGTTGTCGTAGCACTTATCCGCGTCCGGCTTGTGCGTGCGCGAATATTCCGCCGGGGTGACGGCCGAAGCGCCCCCGAGCTTGTCGAGGACGGAAAGCGGCACGGAGAACGAGCTGCTGCCGCCCGTGCGGCTGCTGACCGTGACGGCGACCACGCGGCCCTGTCCGTCGATGAGAGCGCCGCCCGAGTTGCCGCTGACGACCTTCGCCGTGGTTTCGATCATCGGCACGAGGTAGTCGCCGTTCGCGGCATCGAGCACCTTGCCCTCGGTCACTTTTTCCGCGCCGCCGGCCGGATAGCCGAGCGCATACACGATGTCGCCGGTCGAAAGGCCGCTCGCGGTTTCGAGATACGGCAGACCCGTGCCGACCACGCGGATGTGCGCGATGTCGGAGTCCGCGTCGAGCGCGTAGATGCTGACCTCGCGCTTGGTGCCGTCCGCCATTTCCGCCACGAGCCGCGCCACGCCGTTGACCAGATGGCCGCAGGTGACGGCGTCGCCGTTCGCGGAGAGCACCACGCCGCTGCCCATGCCGAGCAGGTTGCCGCGGGCGTCGTAGCTCGTCAGCTTGAACACCGCCGGGCCGCACTTCGCGAGGATTTCATCGGCAGAAAGCACGTTTTCCGCGGGTTTATCCGTGTCGATGGTGACTCTATGGCGCAGGCTCGGCACCGCCATGCGGGTGATGATGGCCGCGACTTCGCTGCGGCGGATAGGGTCGTTCGGCTTGAACCGGCCGCCGTTCGAGCCGGTCAGCACTCCCGCCCGATAGAGCAGATAGATGGCGTCCGCGTTCTCCGCCGAGGCGGAAACGTCCGGAATCGCGCCGTCCGCGATGCTGTTGATGGGCTGGAGCGCGCCGCGCGGCAGAGCGCCCGCGAGAACGGCCGCGAACTCGCTGCGCGTTGCCGGGGCGTTGCAGTTGTCGAACGTCTGGGTCAGGATGCCGTTGCGCTGCGCGTAGTCCACATAGGTCTGATACCACGGCGTCGAGGGCGCAAAATCCGCCGTGCCGCTGCTGTACAGGCTGTTGAGGCACGCCGCCAGCTTGATCGCCTGACCGATGGTCAGGTTCTCGTTCGGGTGAAATTTGCCGTCGCTGAAGCCGTTTACCAGGTCGTATTCATAGGACGCACGGACGTTTTCATAGAACCAGTCCGCCGTGGAAACGTCGGAAAAACGGCCGTCCGTGTAGGTCGTTTTGGCGGTAAAGTTTTCGTAGCCCGCAAAGGCGGTCGGAAGTGCGCCGCACAGCAGCGCCGCCGACAGGAGCAGGCTGAGCAATCTTTTTTTCATGGAAAAATTGCCTCCATAGGGTGTGCGCCCGGCAGCTCCGGGCGTGGATTACGTTCAGTTCTCGTAGGCTGCCACGATTTCACCGATGTACATGGTGTGGTAATCGCGGTCGGCGTAGCTTCTCTCGCGGATCTCGGCGGTCATGTCGTCCGGGCCGATGAAGGTCTTGCAGACCTTGCGGCAGATGAGGACGAGCTTTGCCTCCTCGAAGGTCGGCTGACCTTCTACCATGACCGGGGTCAGGCCGCTCTCGTGCATCTTATCCATGTCGCGGCCGGACTTCGAGCCGAGCAGATTGAGCGCGTCGCGGCAGCCGTCCTTCAGAACGGTCAGCGTGAAGAACTCGGAGTCGTCTACGAAGGTCTTGGTGTAGCGGGACTGGCGGATGTAGCAGGTCGCGGACGGCTTGCCCCACACGACGCCGACAGCGCCCCAGCTTGCGGTCATGGTGTTCCACTTTTCCTCCGTGCCGGCGGAAATCAGCAGCCACTGCTTGCCGATGAGGTCAAAGGGGTTGAACGACTGCTCTGCAATATTTATCTTTTTCATGGCAAAAACCTCCCAATCGTATAATCAGCGTAAAATCAGTGTATAGAGTGAGGAGTGGAGAGTGAAGAGGAGGTATCGCCTTCGGCGATGAATGAATGTGCGCTCCGTGCACACCGTATCTACACTCTGCACTCTCAACTCTTCACTCTTTTCATCGTTTTATCTGTCCAGCGGCATATTTCTTCTCAGCTTCATCTCCTGCCATTCCTCACGCGAAATGAGTATCTGGCGCGGTTTGGAGCCTTCGAACGGGCCGATGATGCCGCGCTCCTCGATCTGGTCGATGATGCGGGCGGCACGCGAATAGCCGAGCTTCAAGCGGCGCTGGAGCATGGAGGTGGACGCCTGACGGCATTCCATGATAACGTCGATCGCTTCCTCGATCATTTCGTCCTCGTCCTCGCCGGGGTCGCCGCCCGAGGAGCCGCCGCTCTTGCTGTCCTCCTGCTCGGCCTGACGCTCGATGTGCTCGAGGATTTCCTCGCTGTACTCGGCGGTGCTCGTTTCCTTGATTTTTTCAATGACGCTCTCGATTTCTTCGTTCGAGATGAAGCAGCCCTGCACGCGCAGCGGCTTGCCCTCGCCGAGCGGCGCATAGAGCATATCGCCCTTGCCGATCAGCTTTTCCGCGCCGGTGGTATCGAGAATGATGCGCGACTCGATCTGGCTCGCGACCGCGAACGCGATGCGCGAGGGAATGTTTGCCTTCATGATGCCGGTGATGACGTCAGAGGACGGACGCTGGGTCGCAACGACAAGGTGCATACCGGCGGCACGCGCCTTCTGCGCGATACGGCAGATCGAGTTTTCGACTTCCTTCGCCGCGACCATCATGAGGTCGGCAAGCTCGTCGATAACGATAACGATCTGCGGGAGCACCTGATACTGCTCGGGGACTGCGGCTGCACCCGTGGTTTCGCCCTCGGTTTCACCCGCTGCGGCGGCCTCGGCCTTCGCCTTTTCCGCACGCATGAGGTCGTTGTAGCCGACAAGGTTGCGCACCTGATGGTCCGCGAACAGCTTGTAGCGGCGCTCCATCTCGCCGACCGCCCAGTTGAGCGCTCCGGCGGCCTTCTTCGGGTCGGTGACGACCGGAATGAGCAGGTGCGGAATGCCGTTGTAGTTGCCAAGCTCGACCATCTTCGGGTCTACCATGATGAGGCGGACCTCCTCCGGGGTCGATTTGTAGAGCAGCGAGATCAGCATGGAGTTGATGCAGACCGACTTACCGGAACCGGTCGTACCGGCGATCAGCATATGCGGCATTTTCGCAATGTCACCGATGACCGGCCTGCCGGTGATGTCCTTGCCGACGGCGAAGGACAGGCGGCTCTTCGCGTTTGCAAAGGCCGGCGAGCCGATACACTCGCGGATAAAGACCGTGTTGACCGTCTTGTTCGGCACCTCGATGCCGACCGCGGATTTATCCGGGATGGGCGCGATGCGCACGTTCGCCGCGCCGAGCGCGAGTGCAATATCGTCCGCAAGTGCGGAAACGCGCGAAATCTTGATGCCGCGCGGAATGGTCAGCTCGAAGCGGGTGACGGACGGGCCGCGCACGATGCCGATGATCTGCGCGTCGATGTTGAACGACTCAAGCGTATCGAGCAGGCATGCCGAGCTTTCGCGCAGCTCTGCCTCCGCACCGGCGACCGATGCGTGCTTTCCCTGCGTGAGCAGGTCGAGCGGCGGATAAGCGTAGACCGGCGCGGGCGCCTTCTGGCTCTCGTCCATCGCGTCGTTCATCGCCGCCTGCTCGTCCTCCGAGATGCTTTCGTTCTTTTTCGGCTTGGATGCCGGTTTTGCAGGCTCAGCAGGCGCCGCCTCAACTTCGGGTTCATCCTCCGGCTCGTCGGCGCGGTTCGCAACGAGGTCCATGATGCTGTCAGGCTGTTCTTCCCGCTTCTCCTCGCGCGGCTTTTTCAGGCCCCGCAGGTATTCATCGGGCGCGAGCGGCTTGCCCTCCTCGTGCGGCGGATAGACGGGCGGGATAGCGCCGCCGGGCTTATCCTCGCCGGGCGGGTCGTTATCGATCGGAATGTCGAAGTCGGACGCCTGACGGCGTGCCCGGCGCTCCTCGCGCTTCTGGGCGTGCGCCGCCGTGATCTCACGCGCCATTTCATGCACGTTCGGCAGCTGCACCGGCTCCTCGTAGCGGGCGCGTTCCTCCTCGTCCTCGTATTCGTACTCGGGCGGACGGAACATATCGACGAGCATCATCGGCGTGATGCGGCAGGCTACCATGATGGCGGCCACCAGAAGCAGCAGCAGCACGATGAGTGCGCCGGCGCTCGACAGCGCCCATTCGAGCACGATGTACAGCATGCCCGAGAGCAGACCGCCCGAATGGTTCTCCATTCCGGTTTCCAGTAGGTTCCGTATGGTTTTCATAGAAAAATCGTACTCGTTTGCGCAGGTGATGGCGTGGACGATGCCGCCGAAGAGGACGGGCGTGATGCCGATGCACGCGCCGCGCAGGCGTACCGGTCCCTTGGGACGCAGGAAAAGCAGTGCCGCCAGCGCGAAAAACGCCACTGGCAGCAGCAGTGCGCCCCGGCCGATCATACCGCCGACAAAGCGGTGCAGCCAGCGCAGCAGCGCGCCGTCGATCGGCAGCAGCGTAAGAAGGGCAAGGACACCCAGTCCCGCCCAGATCGCGCCCCACGCCATGCGGCTCAGACCCTCGCTCTCCTGTATTTCAGGTGCAGGCTCAGCCTTTTTGCGCGTGCGGGGTGCGCTTTTTTCCGATTTTGGTTTTGTGGTTTTTCTTGCAGCCAAAATTTAGACTCTCCTATTTGAAAGCGATTTGAGACAGGTTAATTATATCATAAATACGTGTCAAATTCCACTGTTTTCCGCCTGCTCGTCACACGCTTTATTGTGCGCGAGGATGCGGTCGATGGCGTGGGCGACGCCGTCCTCGGCGTTGCTGTCGGTTTCCCAGCGGCAGAGCGCCTTTACCTCGTCCGATGCGTTGCCCATGGCAATCGGGAGCGCGACTGCACGCAGCATTTCGAAATCGTTTTCGCTGTCGCCGATGGCGGCCGCGTGGTCGAGGTCGGTGCCGATGTCGCGGCACAGCATGCCGAGCGCGTTGCCCTTGTCCGCCGCCGGGGTGATGACCTCAAGGTTGTCCGCCGCCGAGCTCATGACGCGCACGCCCGGAATGGTCTCCAGAATGGCGCGGGTGCGGCTGAGCGTGACCGCGTCGCGGCTGCGCACGAAGATCTTATCGACCGAGAGATGATGGTCAGCGATATACTCAGCGACCGACGGGACCACCTTTTTCGAGGTCAGATAACCCTCGTTGGTCTTGTAGCTGCCGAAGCCGAGGTCGTCATAGGGCGTGATGAGCAGCGTTTCGCCGACGTAGATCATGGCGATCATGCCGATGCGCTCGACCGCCGCCGCCGCGCGGACCGCCGACTCCCACGGCATGGACATGCGCATGGTGCAGCCCTCGCCCGAAATGCTCGAAAGCGTCGCGCCGCCGGACGTTACCATCAGATCGTCCGCGTCGAGGTCGATGGCAAAATCGCGTGCCTCGCCGCAGATGCGGCCGGTCGATACAACAACGTACACGCCTGCCGCACGGGCCCGGCGCACCGCTGCGGTCGTGGACTCGGCCACCTTGTTCTGCGGCGTGAGCGCGGTTCCGTCAAGGTCGAGCGCAATCAGTTTGATTTTATTCATAAGCCTTTCCCCTTTTTCCCTGTCTATGCTCCGCCGTGCCTGCCATGGCGGCGGGAGCCTGCGGACGCGGTGTGTGTACGCCCGACGATAATTTTCCATACTATATCAGAATACCGCAGCCGTCAATAAATTGCAAGGGCAGAACGAAAAGAAACGGGCCTGTCTGCAAAAATCTGGCGCGGATTTTCAGAAAGGGCGCTCCATGGTCAATAACGGTCAATCTTTTGACCTTTGGTGAAAAAACGAACATTTGTTCTTGACAAGTCGGCGTTCCCGTCCTATTCTATGGCTCACAGAGGGACGCCGGAACGGCAGACCGGAAGCCTTCTGAAACCATTCTG
>ERZ840407.964-NODE-964-length-15024-cov-2.521277_pt1 | contig 15024 bp, 10 predicted proteins | sample MGYA00519877_ERZ840407 | MGnify/ENA primary metagenome ERZ840407 (study PRJEB31850, sample SAMEA3708875) | human gut metagenome | biome: human gut; feature: human-associated habitat; material: faeces | place: China | collected 2014 ...
GATCGAAAACGCCCAGATCAGCGTGCAGCAGGCGCAGCTTGCGGTGGAGAACACCGAAGCGCTTCTCGAAGCGGGCGCCGCCGCCGAGCAGGACCTGACCAAGGCCAAGCAGGGTCTGGAACAGGCGCAGGCAGGCGTTGCGCAGGCACGCGCACAGCAGGCCGCGTCCCTTGCCCAGATTCAGGCAAGCATGGACCAGATCAACAAGCAGGCGTCCCTCGGCACGGTCACCGCGCCCTGCGCCGGTACGGTCACGACCGTGAACGTCGTGCAGGGCGGCATGGCGTCCTCTGCGCAGCCGGCCGTCGTTATCGCGGAGGACAGCCGCGTGAAGATCAAGGCATCGGTCTCCGAGGACGTCTTTGCGGGCCTCCATGTCGGCGACAGCGCGGGCGTGCAGATCTCTGTCCTCTCCGACGAGGTCAAGACCGCGAAGATCCTGTCGCTCCCGGCGGCTGCCAACCAGCAGACCAACCTCTATGACGTATCGGTTTCCGTTCCGGACGGCAGCGACCCGGCCATCGGCTCGTTTGCTACCGTTATCTTCTACACCGACCGCCGCGAGAATACGCTCTCCGTTCCGACCGAGTGCGTGCTGACCGGCAACGACAACGAGCGCTATCTGTTCACCGTGGACGAGGGCGGCACGACCGCAAAGCGCGTCACGGTTGAAACCGGTCTTGTCGGCAAGACCCAGACCGAAATCACCTCCGGCCTGACCGCCGGCGACCGCGTCGTTACCAAGGGTCAGTCCTACCTGTCCGACGGCTCCGCCGTCCGTGTCGTCACCTCTGACGGCGGGGAGGGTTAAAACCGAATGAAAGTAGCAGCAACCTTTATCAAGCACCATGTAATGACCATCCTTCTGTATCTCATGGTCATTGTGTTCGGCTTTTACAGCTTTTCGACCCTGCCCCTCGCGCTCATGCCGTCCATGGAAATCCCGGCGGCTATCGTGTACGCGACCTATCCGGGCGCGGGCCCGGAGGACATCGAGCAGCAGGTCACAAAGCCGCTCGAAAGCGCGGTGGCGGGTCTGTCCGGTCTGGACACGCTCCAGTCCACCTCCTCCGAGAATATGTCCATGGTCATCATTCAGTTCACCGACTCCACCAATCTGGACGACGCGATGACCGACCTGCGCGACAAGGTCAGCCAGGTCAAGAGCCAGCTTCCCGATGACGCTTCCGACCCGACTGTCATGAGCATCGACATCGACTCGATGCCGGTCGTTCAGGTCGCGCTGCGCGGCTCCGACCTTGCAGCCCTCCAGTCCATCGCGGAGGACGACATCTCCCCGGCGCTTGAGCGACTGGATGGCGTGGCGTCCGTCGATATTTCGGGCGGCTACGAGGACGAGGTCGCGGTAAAGACCAACGCCGCACGCCTCAAGGGCTACAACCTCACCATCACCTCGGTCGCGCAGCAGCTCGGCGCGGACAACATGGCCATTCCGGGCGGCGACCTGGATAACGGCTCGCAGACGCTCAGCGTCCGCACGGACGGCGAGTATTCGTCGCTGAACGACGTCAAGAACGCGCTGATTTCACTCCCGACCGGCGGCACGGTCCGCCTGAGCCAGATCGCGGACGTCGCCATGCAGCCGAAGGACCGCTCGACCATCGCAAAGGTTGACGGCGAGGAGTGCATCATGCTCTCGGTCAACAAGCAGTCCGGCTCGAACACGGTTAAAATCGCAGAGAGCGCGGTAAAGCGCCTCAATGAGGTCATCGCGGGCAACGAGTCGCTTCAGGCGGACGTTGTCATGGACCAGTCCGACTACATCAACCTGACCGTTGACAACGCGGTGTCGAACATCTGGATGGGCGTGCTGTTCGCGGCTATCGTTCTTCTGGTGTTCCTGCGCGACATCGGCGCAACGCTGTCGCTGACCATTGCAATGCCGTGCTGTATCCTGTTCACCTTCCTTATCATGAACGTGCTCGGCATCACGCTGAACATGATGTCGCTCGGCGGCATTACGCTCGGCGTCGGCATGATCGTCGATAACTCCATCGTAGTCCTTGAGAATATTTTCAGCTACCGCGCGGACGGCTACGACCGCTGGGATGCCTGCACCAAGGGCACGGGCGAGGTCATGACCTCGGTCACGGCGTCCACCCTGACCACCATCGCGGTATTCCTGCCGATCGCGCTTTCGGGCGGCATGACCGGCATGATGTTCCGGGAATTCTGTATCACCATCGTAGCGCTGCTGCTCAGCTCGCTCATTATCGCGCTGACGCTCGTGCCGCTGCTGTGCTATATGCTGCTCGGCGCGTCCAAGGTCAGCAAGGCCGCCTCGGCGGGCTCGGATGAGCTCAAGGCCACCACGATCGTGGAAAAGCCGCTCATGCGCCGCTACCGCAAGTCGCTGAACTTCCTCATCACCCACCGCTGGGCCGGCATCGGCGTTACGCTCGCCATCTGCGTCATCAGCGTCGCCAGCATCGCCGCGGCGGGCATGGAGCTGATTCCGGAAATGGACCAGGGCCAGGTTTCGGTGTCCATCTCGATGCCGAACGGCTCGACCATGGAGGATACCGCCGCCATTCAGGACCGCATCGCGGGCATCGTCATGGACACCGTGCCGGAAACCAAGCAGATCTACTACTCGACCGGCGACTCGACCTCCATCATGTCGTCCGCGTCCGGCGCGAGTGTTACGGTTTCGCTCGTTGACCTCGACAAGCGCGACCGCTCCGCACAAGAGGTCACCAAGCAGCTCCGCCGCGACCTCGCGGACATCGCGGGCTGCGAGATCACGGTTTCCGCAAGCGAATCCATGGGCATGTCCACCGACTCGGACATCAGCGTTGAGCTGACGGGCAGCGATTATGACCAGCTGGCCGACACGGCGAACGACCTCGTGCAGAAAATCGAGGCCATTCCGGACGCCATCAACGTCGAGTCCTCGGCCGGTGAGCAGACGCCGCGTGTCGCGGTCAAGGTACGCCGCGAGAACGCTTCGCGCTTCGGCCTGACCCCGGCGGCTATCGGCGGTCTGGTGCGCGGCGAGCTGACCGGTTCGACCGCGACCACGCTCCGCATGAACGGCGAAGAGTACGACGTCACCGTTTCGGGCGACGAGGATGTTGCGACCAGTCTGGATTCGCTGCGCTCGATGCAGCTGCCGACCGCAACGGGCGGCAACGTGCCGCTGAGCTCTGTCGCTGACGTTTACACCGAACTCAGCCCGCAGTCCATCGTCCGTAAGAACCAGAAGGAAACCGTAACCATCACCGGCGAAAGCGAGTCCGGTGACGCGAACGCCATCACCGAAAAGGTGAACGCGCTGCTCGACTCCTACGAGGCGCCGGAGGGCGTGGAGGTCGGCAACGGCGACACCATGGCGTCCCAGATGGCGGAGACCACCAGCAGCCTGATGCTGGCGCTCGCGGTCGCTATCGCGCTCGTTTACTTCATCCTTGCGACCCAGTTCAACTCGTTTGCGCTGCCGATCGCGATCATGCTCATCCTGCCGATCGGCCTGCTCGGCTCGATGATACTGCTCGCGCCGACCGGAAACCATGTGTCCATGGTCGCGCTGCTCGGCGTTATCATTCTGGCCGGTACGGTCGTAAACTCCTCCATCGTCCTCATCGACTACACGCTTCAGCGCCGGGAACGCGGCGAGGATAAGAACACCGCCATCCTGAACGCCTGCCCGCGCCGTGTCCGCCCGGTCCTCATGACCGCACTGACCACCATCCTCGGCCTTGTGCCGATGGTATTCTCGGGCGGCGAAGGCTCGGAGATGATGAAGCCGATGGGCATTGTCATGATGACCGGCATGGTCGTTTCGACGATCGCGACCCTGTTCATCACGCCGGTCTACTACTCGCTGACCGACAGCGTGGCGGAGCGCCTGAAGAAGCTCGTTCGCCTGCCGCACCGCAAAAACGGCAAGCGCGGCGGCAAAAAGGGCGGCAAGGGGGAGGATGACCCGGTTTCTGCCGAATAAATCCGTAAACTTTCGGTTGCAAAAATCAGTAAAATATTGTATCATAGGTGTATCAACGCCTGAGAGAGAACGGCTGCGTGAGCAGCCGTTTTTCTGTCGGGGTGAAGAAGAGAGGAGAACGCGGCCCATGAAACGATGGCCAGTTGTAACCGTGCTGCTTGCGGCGTGCCTGACCGGCTGCGCAGGAGAAAAGGCCGAGAGCGTCAATTTGCAGTCGCAGGCGCTCGAGCGGGCCGAGCAGGCGGGCCTTATCCGCGAAGAGGAGAAAAAGCCGCAGCTTCTATCGGTTTACGAGTCACAGCAGCTCGCGGGGGAGCAGTTCGGCAGCGAAAGTTATGCGGTCGCGCCGTCGGACGAAAAGCTCGAATGCGAAATCGAGGGCGACACGCACGAATTTGCGGTGTTCGAGGTCTGCCGCCGCTCGGACGGCAGCGAGGTCGGACAGGTCGCGGTGGACCGCGTGACGGGCGAGCGGTACAGCTACGAGGGCGAGGGCGTTCTGGGCGACTACGGCGCGATGCTGACCAAGGACGAGAGCGAGAGCACCGACTGGTCGGGCAGCTATACCTGCGAGTCGAGCGGCGTCAGCGTGACGCTTTCGCAGACCGACCCGGAGACCTTTTCCTATGCCTTCTCGGACGGCGTGAGCGGCGCGGCGACCGCCGCAAAGGACAGCGCAGCGTCCGAGGACGGCGCGATACGCTTTCTGCTGCATGAGGGCGTGCTGACCGTCATAGGCGGGGGCGAAACCGGAAATTATACGCTGTCTGCCGGAGAATAAGAGGCGGACTCGGAGCACGGACACGGTATCCGTGCTCTTTTTCTTTGTCTGCTCACAAAAATAAGGCGCGATTTTTGGTCATTTCATGAAATATCCGGAAGCATATTGCCTTTTAATCGTGACCTATGCTATAATGTCAACAGAAACATTGTTAAGATTTTGTCAAAAGTCAGCAAGAGAAAAAGAGAGAAGAGTAAGGAGAAAGAGAAAAATGAAGAACCAGTTCCGGGACCGATTGTCGTTCTGCGCGACGATGATCGAAATGGTGGTCGGCGCGCTCATCCTGATCGGCTGCATCATATCGGGCATCGGCCTTATCGGCACGACCAGCATCGCCGACCTGCTCGGGGACGCGCACTATTTGCAGAACCGCATGAGCGATGCGTGCCTTATCCTGATCGGCGCGGAGATGCTCAAGATGATCACGAGCTACACCATCGACTCGGTGGTGGACGTCATGCTTCTTGCCATCGCGCGTCAGATGATCGTCGAGCATACCTCACCGCAGGAAAACCTGCTTGCCGTGCTGTCGGTCGGCGTGCTGTTCGTCATTCGAAAGTTCCTGTACATCTCCCGTCTGGACAAGCGGCGCGAACTGGAAAAGAAAAAGAAAGAGGACAAGCAGAAGGGCGAAGCGCAGCCTGCCGTGGTGCAGGAGAGCGTGGAGGAGGCCGAAGCACGCTTCAAAAACGACGAAATGCGCAAGCGTGACGAGTTCCGCATCGATGAAGAGCTCGAAGAGCTGGAGCGGCTCAAAGCCGCCGTCGAGCGCAAGGCGGAGGAAGAGCTCCGCCGCATCGAGCAGATGGAGAAAAACGTTATCCGATGACGTTCTAACGCCGCGCGGCGTCCGGCATTCCAAGCAAATCTTCATATAAAACAAAAAACCCTCGCAGAGTATTTGAAAACTCTGCGAGGGTATCTTTTTGCCTTAGTTGAAGTAAACGATGTCGTCCTTTGCCTTTTCGGCCGGCTTGACCTCGATGGCATGGAGCACCGGGCCTTCGCCGCGGTACTGCGGCAGGGTTTCGACCGTAATAGACGCGGTGACCGTGACCCAGTCGCGCACGCCAAGCTCTTCCGCCTTGTCGTAGCGGCAGATGAAGCCGAGGAAGGTCACATCGTCCGCGCAGCAGACCATGCCGAAGCGGCCGGGCACGAACGAGCCTGCCGGAACGTCCTTGCCGCGGTAGACCTGCGCGAGGAAGCGGACGGTCTTGCCGTCGTACTTCTCCGGCTCGCCGGTCGCGTCGATGTACCAGAGGCCGTAGTCCTCCGGCTTGATGTCGATGATGTCGGCGTTGATGTCGAACGGCAGCGGCATATTGCGCGAGTAGTCCTCGGAATTGCCGTCGAGGTCGTCAAGATAGATGGCCGCACGCGGGTTCATCGCCTTGATGTTCTTCTTGTACAGCATCTCCTTGAGCGCGTCCGTGCAGCGGTTGAAAATGACCATGTCGGCGGTGGTGATGTGCTCGAACATCTGCGGGCCGATGTTGTTCGAGTAGACCTCGAACGTGGTCGCGTCAACCGTTGTGATGATCTGATACAGCTCCCAGCGCGCCGGGAACGCCTGCATGAGCGTTTCCAGCTTCCACATACCGTTGTACTCAACGAGAATGCGGTCGGGGTTGTACTTCTGCTCGATGCGCTTGAGGATGTTCGGGGTCAGACGATCCTCGGACTCGATCGGAACGAGCGCCGTGCCGTAGTGAGCGAGCCACTTTTCGTCGTATTCTTCGATGCCTTCCTCACAGCACAGCAGCGCGGTGACTTCGTTTTCGGTAAAGTTCGGGTCGGCAAGGATCTCCTGGATGAACTTGGTCTTGCCGCTCTCCAGAAAACCGGTAAAGACATATACCGGAATGGGATTGTTAGCCATAAAGGTTCCTCCCTTTTAGTTTACGCCGAACAGGGAAGCGATGCGCTCCTCGTCCAGCTCGGAACCGATGACGCACAGACGGCCGGTGTAGTCGGCGGAGCCGCGGCGGATCTCCGGTGCGCCCGGAACGTAGTCGAAGTGCAGCCACTCGCCGCCGTCGGAAGCCGGAACGATGCCCTTTGCGCGGAGAACCGTGCCGAGGGACGGGTCGCCCAGTGCGGTGAGGGCGTTCTGAAGCTCAGCCTCGGTGTACTTGCGCGGGGTTTCCTTGCCCCAGGAGGTGAATACCTCGTCGGCGTCATGGTCGTGGTCGTGACCGCAGCAGCAGTGACCGTCGTGGTCGTGATGATGGTGATGCTCATGCTCGTGGTCATGATGATGCTCATGCTCATGCTCATGGTCGTGGCAGCCGCAGGTGCAGTCCGGACCGTGGTCATGATGATGCTCGTGCTCCTCGTGGTCGTGGTCGTGCTCATCATGGTCATGGTGATGATGATGCTCTGCCTCATCCTGTGCATGACGCGCCTCAGCAAGCACCTTCATCTCGAGATTGTCCTGACCTTCCATAGTCTTAAGAATCTGCTCTCCTTTAATAGCATCCCAATCAGTAGTGATAACTGAAGCCTTTGGATTTAAAGCCTGAATCTGCTTTACACAAAACTCAAGCTGCTCAGGTGTAGCATTCTGGCTACGGCTTAAGATCACTGTTGTGGCATACTCTATCTGGTTGTTGAAAAACTCACCGAAAGCCTTCATCTGCTTGCTTGCCTTAAGCGCATTTACCACTGTAACAAGTGCATTGAGCTTGACCGGCTGCTCTTTTTCGATATCTATAACTGATTTCATGACATCTGATAATTTGCCTACGCCGGAAGGCTCGATTAAGATACGGTCCGGATGATACTTAGTAATAACCTCATTTAAGTTCTTACCAAAATCACCTACCAGTGAACAGCAGATACAGCCTGAGTTCATCTCAGTAATCTGAATGCCGGCATCCTTTAAAAAGCCACCGTCTATACCAACCTCACCGAACTCATTCTCTATGAGAACTATCTGCTCACCCTTAAAAGCCTCATCTATCATTTTCTTGATAAATGTAGTCTTTCCAGCTCCAAGGAAACCTGAAATAATGTCAATTTTTGTCATTGTAATTCACTCCTTTTCTTTTCACTAAGTCCTATTTTACTAGCAATAATACAAATATGCAAATTAAATTTTTATTATTAAATTATGTTGACACATAACAAAAGAACTACCGCACGCGGTAGTCCTCTCTAATACATTAATTGTATTTTCTTTTTCTAGCTGCTTCAGATTTCTTCTTACGCTTTACGCTTGGTTTCTCGTAATGCTCACGCTTACGGATCTCCTGCTGGATGCCTGCTTTTGCACAGTTTCTCTTGAATCTGCGTAATGCGCTATCTAAAGTCTCGTTTTCTTTAACTATTACACTAGACATAACCTAAAACCTAACCTCCCTCCAGTTGTGTATTGTGCATCAACTGTTAGGTATCTATACTTAATTGCACTAACATGTATTTTATCAAAATATCCGGATTTGTCAAGATAAATCCGGATATTTTTTCAAGAAATTATTATTTTAATTATATCAGGTAAAACATCACTCCAAAATGACTCTAATCAAGCTTGATAAAGATTGATGTTTCTTTTTTCAGCGAATCTGCAATCTCATAGTTTTCATCCATCTTGTGTGAGATATTGTCCATATCCTCAACAATAAGCTGTGTACTGTCAGCCGCTGAAACCACTCCGTTCACACCCTCATTTATAGCATGTGATATGGTGTTGATTGAAGAAGAAATCTCAAGCATGGACTGTTTCAGTGAATCAGTCTTCTCCTTGAAATCAGTCATGGTACCCTCAATGAACGAAGCCTTGTCGTTGTACTCCACACCGGACTCAACAAATCTCTCAAACTCCGGAAGAATCGAATCATTAATATAGCTGACAAGACCATTGGCGTTGTCAGAAAGATTGTTAACCGAATTGGTAACAACCGCATTGATACGCTGGATATTGTTGGCTGCCTCCTGGCTGGCTGCAGCAAGCTGGCTGATCTCACTGGCTACAACTGCAAAACCTCTGCCTGCCTCTCCTGCCCTTGCTGCCTCAATAGAAGCATTTAATGCCAACAGATTGGTCTGACTTGCAATGTTTAAAATATCATTGGTAAGTGAATTGACCTGCTTTACGCTGTTGCTATCCTCAATAGCCTTCTGCAATACCTCGAGAATCTCCGAAACCTTCCTGTCTGTTGACTCCATGTTTGTACGTGCAACAGACTCCATTGACTGTGCATGAGCCTTCATATCCTTGGTGTATCCGGTCAGTTCATCTGTCTTTTCAGCAATAAGCTCAACCTCTTTTGCCACATTATCTGTGTTGGTATTGATAACAGATGCATTTTCAGAGATATCCTGCATGGTAGCAGACAGCTCCTCTGTTAAAGCCGAAAGATCGGACACACTGCTGTTGCTTGTCTGAACACTCTGACGCACATCATCAACAACCCTCTCCATCCTGGCCGAGTTGGTGACAACAGCCTTGAATATAGCCTGCAGCTTTGTCATAAAGACATTGATGCCCTTGCCTACGGCGTCAACCTCAGCATTGTTGATAGGAGTAACCCTCTGTGTCAAATCGCCCTTCTTGTTATCAATATTGACTATGATGCCGTTGATTTCCTTCTGTGTACGAAGCAGAGGCTTGATAACCATGGTGACAACAGCAAAAACAACAAACAGTAATGCAATTATACTTACTGCAATAGTAAATGTACATGTGACAACAGATGCGCGATAAGTACTTTCGAGGCTCTTTCTCTCCTCCTGTGTAACAGAATTGACATGCTCACGCATTGACGAAATAGCTTTTTCAATGTTATTAGTATATTTTGCAATAGAGCCATTTGCCGTTTTATACGCTTCCTCGTTTTTACCGGCGGCAGAATAGGCCATTACATTGCCACACTCCTTGACCAGGCTTGTATAGTTTTCACAGATAATTCTATAGTTTCTCTTGGTCTCCAAGGTTACATAAGGATTATAATCATCAAGGAGCTGCTTTAGCTTTTCCTCGTGATTTCTCACTTCACTTACAATATCAATCATTGATGATAGATCTGTCGATATAATATGAGACAGTGCCAGTGTATGAATATTCACGGTCTCCATCTCAATATCATTAAGCATCTCCGTGCCAACCATTGAGGTGTCCACAATCTGAGAAGCCGCATCATTTACCTTTGATAAATTTTTAAGAGATAAGCCACTTGAAATAACACTTACAAAGCCTACAATAAAAACAGGAATAAGTATCAATTTTGTACTTAACTTTTTCTTTCCCTTGATCTTTGGTTTGTTATTAACCTTTTGAGCTTTTTTTGTGTTGAGAGTTTTTTTAACTTTTGGTGCTTTTGCAGGATTTGCTGCTTTTGCTTTCACCTTTTTTTGTTTTACTGCGCTATTTTTAACAGCGGCTTTACTTTTTTTTGAATCTAATTTCATGTTATATACCCCTCTACTCAGCTACAGATTGTGTTATCCCCGCAACTAGATTATCCATTATCTCCTGAAGATCTGTATTATCAGGATTACCGGCCGCCATTTTTTCGCCAAACTCCGTCGCAGCATCCCAGTAAGAATTTCCAACTCTTTGGAGCTTTCCGTACTGTGCCTGATCCATAACAGCCATAATAGCAGGAACCTTTTTGACCGCATCATCTGCGGCTGCCGCTTTATTGGCAGGGCCTACATTCTTCATCTCAAAGCGGAGCTTCTGGTTATCCTCGTTTGTAAACCACTGGGCAAGCTTATTTGCCCACTCAGGATACTTGGTGTATGCATTTACAGCCATATATTTATAACCTTTAAACGATGACATCTGAATCTGCTGTCCGGCACATGTGTATGTAGGCAGCTTTACAGCACCATAATCATCGCCCCATAATTCCTTGATTTTTGCTGCATTCCAGCATCCGCTGACACCGGCAATAATACTTCCGTCCTGTACTCCTGCAATAAAATCGTCCTGTACACAGTTCTTAAAGCCCGGCTTAGCCGCAATATCAAGCATAGCCTGTGCTATATCAACACCCTTGATGTCCGTGATGATAGCATTCCAGTTGCAGTGGTTTGTCACACCATCATCATTCACGCCAAAATCAAGCCCTGTATTTCCAAAAAATGAATACAGATACCAGCCTGAGCTCCAGTCCATAGTCAAGTACTTACCATTTGCCCCTGCAATGTCGAGCATGCCATCAAGCGTAGCCACATCGCTGTCTGAGAAATAATTCTTATTGTAATACATAAAATATCCATTGTCAGCGGTCAGCGGATATCCATATAATTTGCCATCGATAGTGGCAGCCTCAACCGCACTTTCATCGTTAGCCTTTTTAACGGCATCCACATCCTCTATCTCATAAAGAGCGCCTCCCGCTACCATAGAAGTTATCTGGTCATCCGCTATAGGGAATACATCCGCACCATTATGCACATTTGATAATATATTATCTCTGGCATCAGAATCCTCTGACTCCTCGATAATTATATTAAAATCAGTTCCTTTATTAGCCTCCTTGAAGCTTTCAATCATCTGTGTAGTAATATCCACATCATCCTTCGAACACCACACATGCATCTTTACTTCCTTATTCTTCGCTTTATCCGAAGAATTCTCCGTCGTACCCACCTGAGTATTGTCATGTGATTTATTTGATACTCCACATCCTGTAAGTAATGAAACCCCCATGGCAGCCACAAGTGTTGCAGCTATTAACCTCTTCATACATATTCATCCTTTCAGTTTATTCTCAATTTATAATTTAGTACAATTTTACCATACTTTCACAAAAAAAAATAGGTCTAATTTGATTTTTTTGACAAATTTAGACCTATTTTTTAAAAGATGCATTTTAAAGCACTATATAAGCATTTTTGTTACTTAATCATACCTGAAAGTGCGTCCTTTACTGAAGCAATAGCATCAGGAATACCTGCCGGGTTCTTTCCACCGGCCTGAGCCATGTTAGGGCGTCCACCGCCGCCACCGCCTACCTTTGAGGCGATTGCCTTGATTAAGTTTCCTGCATGCGCACCGCTCTTTATGGCAGCGTCTGTTGCCATGGCAACAAGATTTACCTTGCCTTCATTTGAAGAAGCAAGCACGATAACTCCCTCGCCAAGCTTTTCCTTGAGGGAATCGCCAAGATCACGCAGTCCGTTCATATCAACGCCGTCAACACTTGTTGCAAGAAGCTTGATGCCGTTTACATCAACTACCTGATCCATAACATCGCCAAGCGCATCCTTTGCTGCCTTGCTCTTAAGAGACTCATTCTCACTCTGAAGTGCCTTCATCTCAGCAATCAGGTGCTCAAGTCTCTCTTTGAGGTTGGCAGGAGTTGATTTAACAACCTTAGCAGCCTCCTCAAGCTCCTTCTCCATATTGCTGTAATAAGCGAATACATTGTCGCCTGTGATAGCCTCGATACGTCTTACGCCTGCAGCCACACCACTCTCCGAAAGAATCTTGAATGCCTTGATATCAGATGTATTCTTTACATGTGTACCACCGCAGAACTCCTTTGAGAAATCGCCCATTGATACGACACGTACCTTTTCACCGTATTTCTCGCCGAAGAGAGCCATGGCACCTGTCTTTTTAGCCTCATCGACAGTCATGATATCTGTGCGAACTTCAATAGCTTCGTTGATTTTCTCGTTTACGATATCCTCAACCCTTTTAAGCTCCTCAGCAGTCATAGCAGAAAAATGAGAGAAATCAAAACGTGTTCTCTCAGCATCCTGGTAAGAACCTGCCTGCTCTACATGTGTGCCGAGTACCTCACGCAGTGCCTTCTGAAGCAGATGAGTGGCAGAGTGATTTCTGCATGTGTTTGTTCTTGTTTTTGTATCAACAGAAAGTGTAGCCTTCTCGCCTGTGCGGATCATACCCTCTGACACATATCCTACATGTGCATATCTGTTGCCGACTACCTTTACAGTATCCTCAACAACAAATGTACCGCTCTCTGTCTTTATGATACCCTTGTCACCCTGCTGACCACCCATTGTGGCATAGAAAGGTGTGTTTGGCACGATTACAGAACCCTTATCACCATCTGAAAGAGCCTCGACTACATCATCCGATGTGGTAAGGAAAGCAATCTCAGCTGTGTCAGTAAGCTTGTCATAGCCTGTGAACTCTGTAGTAATTTCAGAATCTATATCATTGTAAACATTGGCATCAGCACCCATATAGTTTGTTTCCTTGCGGGCTCCTCTTGCCTTCTGTCTCTGAGCCTCCATACAACTCTCAAAGCCAGCCTCATCATATGTGAAGCCCTTCTCCTCGAGAATTTCTGCCGTAAGGTCTACAGGGAAGCCGTATGTATCGTAAAGCTTGAATGCATCCTCTCCTGAACCCGTCAGCCTTCATATGCTCTTCCATATCTGCAAGGATACCAAGTCCCTGGTCGATAGTCTTCGCGAACTTCTCCTCTTCCTGAGTGAGCACTTTAAGGATGAAATCCTTTCTCTCCTCAAGCTCCGGATAACCGTCCTTGCTCTCATCGATGACAACCTGCGCGATTTTGCCAAGGAAGGCTCCCTGTATGCCAAGTGTACGTCCATGCATAGCGGCACGTCTGATGATACGGCGAAGCACATAGCCCCTGCCCTCGTTAGATGGCATAACTCCGTCAGAAATAAGGAATGTAGACGAACGGATATGGTCTGTGATAAGACGGATAGAAACATCGTCCATCTCATCGACATGATATTTCTTGCCTGAAAGCTCGCAGACCTTGTCACGGATAGCCTTCATGGTATCAATATCGAATACCGAATCAACATCCTGCATTACAACAGCAAGACGCTCAAGTCCCATACCTGTATCAATGTTCTTATGCTCAAGCTCAGTGTATCCACCGTGTCCGTCACCGTTAAACTGTGTGAATACGTTGTTCCACACCTCCATGAAACGGTCACAGTCACAGCCTACCTTACAATCAGGCTTGCCACAGCCGTACTTCTCACCGCGGTCGTAGTAAATCTCAGAGCAAGGACCACAAGGACCTGCTCCATGCTCCCAGAAGTTGTCACACTCACCGGTCTTTGGATCTCTGTAGAAACGTGTAATACGATCTCCAGGCACTCCTACTTCCTTAGTCCAGATATCAAATGCCTCATCATCCTCACCGTAGATGGAAGGATAAAGCCTGTCCTTTTCAAGACCGAGCACCTCTGTCAAAAACTCCCATGACCATGCGATTGCTTCATGCTTGAAATAATCGCCAAACGAGAAGTTTCCGAGCATCTCAAAAAATGTAAGATGACGAGCTGTCTTACCTACATTCTCGATATCACCTGTACGGATACATTTCTGGCAGGTTGTAACACGTGTTCTTGGCGGCTTTTCTGCTCCCGTAAAGTATGGTTTCAGAGGTGCCATACCGGAATTGATAATCAGAAGACTGTTATCATTGTGCGGAACCAGTGAAAAGCTCTTCATTGCCAGATGTCCCTTGCTCTCGAAAAATTCAAGGAACATTTTTCTAAGTTCGTTTACTCCATATGCTTTCACAACAAATCCTCCTGTGTGATCTAAATCTGTTTTTCAGGCTGTATTTCTGCCTGCATTTTTGCGTCCTTGCGGTCACGCAGCACTTTTCCGAGGCGGATTCCGCCATAGGATACACCTGCAAGGATCAGCATTTCTACAATGCTTGTGATAAAGGTTGTCAGTATTGCCATATTGCCACCTCCTGTGCTTTTTGCACGTACTTTAGTCAGCTTTTACCTGATGATAGCCTTTCTTGCCTTTTTTGATCAGAAGAACGCCGTCTTCATCAAAATCTGCACTGGTAAATACTTTTGCAAAATCCGTTACTTTTACATCATTGACAGAAACACCGCCCTGTGTTACCAGTCTTCTTGCTTCCGAACGGTTCTTTGCAAGTTTGGTATCCACCAGAAGTGTCAGGATATCTTTGCCTTCTTCCAGCTCTGCTGCCGGGTAAGAAGTGGTCGGGATATCTGCGGTCTTGCCGCCCTGTACAAACAGTGCTCTTGCAGCAGTCTGTGCTTTCTCTGCTTCTTCTTCGCCATGTACGATCTTTGTGATCTCGTATGCCAGTACTTCTTTTGCCTTGTTGATCTCTGCACCTTCCAGTGCACCCAGTCTTCTTACTTCTTCCATCGGAAGGAAGGTCAGAAGGCCTAAGCATTCTTCTACTTTGACATCTTCGATGTTTCTCCAGTACTGGTAGAATTCGTACGGGGAAGTTTTCTCCGGGTCCAGCCATACTGCACCCTTCATGGTCTTGCCCATCTTGATGCCCTCGCTGGTAGTCAGCAGGTTGAAGGT
>ERZ840407.967-NODE-967-length-15011-cov-3.461688_pt1 | contig 15011 bp, 10 predicted proteins | sample MGYA00519877_ERZ840407 | MGnify/ENA primary metagenome ERZ840407 (study PRJEB31850, sample SAMEA3708875) | human gut metagenome | biome: human gut; feature: human-associated habitat; material: faeces | place: China | collected 2014 ...
GATAGCATTTTTCTTCCATGTTTCAAGCACAGTATTATTGCCTGATACTGTCTTGTCCCAGTAGCCCTCGCCCATGTACTGTATATACATGTCATCATAACCGGCCTCCTGGTACCTTATCATAAAATTAACAAGCCCAAGCTTGATATCCTCTTTATCTAATGTCGCAACTGTTGCGGTTTTATTTATTGCACATCCTGTAAAAGCTGTAACTGAGAGTGTTGCAGCTAATAACATAGCTATTACTTTTTTCGCTTTCATTGTATCTATCCTCTTTAAAATTGGTATAGTATCGCTCGTATATTATAGAGCTTTTCGGGCCTGCTGGCAAGCATTTTCTAAACTTTGTAAATTATCGTCAATTTCGCGTAAAGCATGTGGTGTTTCCTATGCTATATGCTACATGATTCCAAAATTCGGGTAACTATTCAGCCGTAATCAGTTCCTTACGCATTTGCGAAATCAGTTCCTCCACCACATCAAGCACATCCCGCTTCTTTGCCACACTGCCATTTTTTAAATCAAATGTGAAATATGGGTTTTCTGCCATATTGAATTTGAGTGAGGATTTATACCGGGCAACAAGCATTGGTATCTTCTCCGGATTTATCCTTGCCCGTTCAAACATGGTAAGCTTTATCAGTGAGCCGGTCTGCTTTATCTCAGTGATATATACGGCATGAGCCAACGCCTTAAGCCTTGCCACGCGAAGCAGGCTGAGCACTGATTTTGGTGGTTCACCAAACCTGTCTATGAGCTCCTCGAGCATCTCATCCTTCTCTTCCTCTGTCTCTATGCCTGCAATACGCTTGTATATATCCAGCTTCTGGAATTCGTTTGCAATATAACCTGCCGGAATATAAGCATCGGTCACAATATCCACAGTCGTGTCAAATTTATCATTGATATCCTCGATGCCCTTTGCCTCTTTTACAGCCTCGCTCAACATCTTGCAGTACAAATCGTAGCCCACTGCCTCCATGTGCCCGCTCTGCTCCGCACCGAGCAGATTGCCCGCACCACGGATTTCAAGGTCTCTCATGGCAATCTTAAAGCCGCTGCCAAGGTCTGAGTACTCCTTTATCGCTGCAAGACGCTTTTCTGCCACCTCTTTTAGCATCTTGTTGCGCCTGTACATGAGAAATGCATACGCAGTACGGTTAGATCTGCCGACTCGTCCGCGGAGCTGATAAAGCTGTGAAAGTCCCATGTTGTCCGCATCGTGTATAATCATTGTATTGACGTTTGAGATGTCAAGTCCGGTCTCTATAATGGTCGTGGATACAAGCACATCTATTTCACCATTGATAAAACGGTACATGATGCGCTCAAGCTCAGTCTCCTTCATCTGTCCGTGCGCAAATGCAACAGTCGCATCCGGCACCAGCTCCTGCAGCTTTGCTGTTATGTCTGCTATGTCGCGCACCTTATTGTACACATAGTACACCTGTCCGTTTCTGGCAAGCTCCCTGTTAATTGCCTCTCTGACAAGCTCATCATTGTACTCCATGACATATGTCTGAATCGGTACACGGTCCATCGGTGGCTCCTCAAGCACGCTCATATCCCTTATGCCGATTAAACTCATGTGGAGTGTCCTCGGAATCGGTGTAGCAGTCAGTGTGAGCACATCCACATTGACCTTCATCTGCTTAATCTTCTCCTTGTGATTCACGCCGAAACGCTGCTCCTCATCTATTACCAAAAGCCCCAGATCCTTAAACTGCACGTCCTTTGAGAGTATGCGGTGTGTTCCGATAATGATATCGACCTCACCCTTTTTAAGCTTCTCTATCGTCTTTTTCTGCTCCACCGGACTTCTGAAACGACACATCAAATCCACATTCACCGGAAAATCCTTCATCCTCTGCGAAAACGTATCGTAAATCTGCTGTGCCAGAATGGTTGTCGGGGCAAGATATGCCACCTGCTTGCTATCCTGCACCGCCTTGAAGGCCGCACGGATTGCAACCTCCGTCTTGCCGTAGCCCACATCACCGCAAATCAGCCTGTCCATTATTTTATGGCTCTGCATATCAGTCTTTGTGGCCTCAATTGCAAGAATCTGATCCTCAGTCTCATCAAAAGGGAAAAGCTCCTCAAACTCTCTCTGCCATACCGTATCCTCACCGAAGGCATATCCGTTTTGTTGCTCACGCTGGGCATACAGCTTCACCAGATCTCCTGCGATCTGCTTTACCGCACCTCTGACCCTATTCTTTGTTCTGTTCCATTCCTGACCGCCAAGCTTGTTGAGCTTTGGTTTTCTGGCATCCTTTCCGGCATATTTTTGTATCATGTCAAGCTGGGTAGCAAGAATATAGAGATTGGAGCCGCCCTGATACTCTATCTTGATGTAGTCCTTTACCTTTTTGTCCACCTCAAGCTTTTCAATTCCGCGGTAAATACCGAGTCCGTGGTTTTCATGCACCACATAGTCCCCAACCGACAAATCGGTAAAGCTCTGTATTTTCTCACCCTCATAGGTGCGGTGACGCTTTTTTTTCTTCTGCTGCGCCCCAAAAATATCTGACTCCGTAATCACGGCAAACTTTAGGATAGGATACTCAAAGCCTCTTCTCACCTTGCCGTAGCAGACCATAATCTGCCCCTCAGAAAGCTCATGGTCATAGTTTTCAGTGTAAAAGCATGTGATTCCCTGGTCTGTGATATCCTCTGAAAGCCTCTTTGCCCTTGTCCTTGAACCGGATAAAAGAATGACTCTGTAGCCGTTTTTCTTATAGCGCTTTAAGTCCTTTATCAAAAGCTCAAAGCTGTTGTTATATGGACTGACACTCTGACAGTGAATACCATAGCTTCCCAGCTGGTGCAGTCCGTTTGCCTTGTTATCGAGTGCAGCGAGTGCGACGCACGAATACTTCCCGAGCTTTGCCACAATCTCCTTCTCTGTAAAAAGACCGTTCATCTGCCCCGGAAGTATATATCCCATCGCAAGTCTCTGCTTCATGCTCTCTGAAAACTCAGTCTCTGTAAGCTTTCCCTGCTCTGTACATCTGGTCAGCTCATCGAAAAATATAAGGCTGTCCGATGGCTTAAAATAATCCAAAAGCCCGACTCTCTCGTCAAAAAAGTACGACAAAAAAGCATCCATGCCTGCATACATGGACAGCTCTCCCCACTCCTCGGTAAGTTCATCTGCCATCACACTCACTCTGTGGGCTTCCTCTGTTTTCATCTGCTTTCTAAGCTTGTCAGATACACGCTTTGCCTCTGCCTTAAGCTTTTCAATTCCCCCGGCCTTTTCCTCATCACTAAGTACAAGCTCTGCCGCCGGATATATGCTCACCCGGTCTGTATTTTCAATAGATTTCTGGCTCTCGCAGTCAAAATATCTGATGGTGTCTATCTCGTCTCCCCACAGCTCGATTCGGATAGGATTCTCCTCCGTCAATGGAAAAACGTCAAGAATACCACCCCTGACAGAAAACTGTCCCATCGTCTGGACCTGATACTCTTTTTCATAGCCCATTCTGATAAGAGCAGCCTGAATTTCCTTCAAATCCAAAAGCTGTCCCTGCTCAAGTGTAAGCACGTTTTCCCACATCTTTTCTATCGGTGCCATCGTATTCATCAGCGCGTCAAAGGTGGTGACAAGTGTCACGCTTTCCTGCTCGCGGATAGCCTTCAAAGCCCTGATGCGCTCCGCTGTCAGGAGATTGCCCCTGATATCCGACTGGTAAAAAAGCACATCCTTTGATGGATAATACACCACCTCTTTGTCAAAAAAACTGTACTCATCGTACAGTTCCTTCGCCTTCTGCTCTCCAAAGGTCACAATAAGCTTGTTTTTCCTGTGACCTCCAAAGGCATATATCATCTGTGATTTTTGCGCATCTATACATCCCGTGACAGATATAAGTCCGGACGATTTTTCTGCCGTTTTTGTCATCTCCTCAAAGCCCGCAAGGGAAAGGAGTGGCTCTGTAAATGCTTTCACTTTCAATTCTCCATTTCTGTCTGTTCAAAATCACCTTGTCGATTTAAAGCTAGTTATATATGTTCATAGCCTTATCCGTCTCGCCCTGCATCATGAGGACTGCTGCATCCATCGCATGACCGATAGCTTCCTCCACCTTTGCCCTGTCCTCAGAACTGAAACGCCCGAGCACATGGTCAGCAAGATCCCAGCCCTGCGGCTTCTCTCCAACACCGACCTTGATACGACTGAAGCCCTGCGTACCTGTCATTGCGATGATGCTCTTAATCCCGTTGTGACCGCCGGCGCTGCCCTTTTTGCGGATGCGTATACGCCCCGGTTCGAGCGAAATATCATCAAAAATAACGATCATTTCCTCATCCGGATCAAGCTTATAAAAATTCATCACCTCAGCAACAGACTCGCCGCTTAAGTTCATGTATGTCTGTGGCTTCACAAGCAGCACCTTCATGCCCTCAATCACTCCGCTTCCACAAAGCGCCTTGTGCTTTTTGTCTGTCACACTTATATTATATTTATCCGCAAGCGCATCTATCACATCAAATCCGATATTGTGTCTTGTGTGCTCATATTTTTTGTCAGGATTTCCAAGTCCTACTATAACGTACATCGTTTATCCTTTCTCTTTCTAATATTATTTTATCTACATGTCATATGCATATTGTCACATATCATCTACGTATCTATTCAGAATCTACAATTCAAAATAAAACAAATATTGTTGGATAATTCCCGCCACACCCTTGTAGCGTTCAAAATCAAAGCCGTCACTATAATATTTGTCCAAAAGCTGCTTTACATGCGTATCTATCGGAAACGCATCCACATGATGTAAACCAAAAAGACATATGCAGTTTGCCACCTTTTTGCCAATTCCCTTGCGAGTAAGCAGGCTTTCCATCGCCTCATCATAGCTCATTTTGCGCAGATTATCAAGCCAGTCAGGATTATTAGCACCATACTCATATATTTCCTTCAGATACGGTGCCCTATAGCCAAAGCCCATGCTCCTGTCATCAAATACCTCATCCGGTACCTCAAGCGGCTTTGGAAATGTATACAGTTCTTCCCCCTCTGTACTGCCGTCTATTTTATGTCCGCACCGCCTGCAAAGTAAATCCACACTGTTTGTGATTCGCTTTATGTTATTATTCTGGGAAATCATAAAAGTAACAATCATCTCCCACAAATCCTGCCTTAAAATGCGCACACCACTGCCATATGCATATGCCTCCTTCAGATGCGCGTCATCTCCGTCTGCTATAAGCTTTGCAATCCCCGCATAATCCGTATCCATATCCAGATAGCTTTTCCATATATTGTTCCAGTCTGCCTCATCACAGTCCAGTTCAAACTCATTCCCATCCTGCTTAATCCGAAGTGCCCTGTCAAATGCCACTACCGTGTATTCGTTTTCTCCTGTGTTCTTCCATCTGAAGCACTGACCACTGTCAGCAATCTGTTTTAAATCCAGATTATCTATTTTCGTCTTGTACATATCTGTTTGTCTATCCTCTTTTATTGTAGCTATACTCTAAAAAGCCGGTCTTTCTGTGGCTTATTGTACCACGGATAGACCGGTTTGTGTGAAATATATTGATTTGAGGGTCAAAAAATCCTCCCTCGCAGCTCGAAGCTTTATTTGGTTTTATGCATTCTCAATCTCTGTCTTATACTTTTCAAGAATCATATTCTGGATATTCTCGCGTGTGGCAGAGTTAATCGGATGGGCTATATCCCTGTACTCGCCATCGTTTGCCTTGCGGCTTGGCATGGCGATGAAAAGTCCCTTTTCTCCTTCGATTACCTTAATGTCATGTACCACGAATTCATCATCGATTGTGATTGACACAACCGCCTTCATCTTGCCTTCTTTTTCTACCTTACGAATTCTGATGTCTGTAATCTGCATATTTTTGTCCCCCTGGTCTGTTTTTAAATTACATATCTTACATTTTTTTCTTTTACTATCATGACTCCATCCTCACCACAATAACAGGTGTTTGGATTGATGGTTCCGCGGCTCTCTACGATGCAATTTTCGAGGTGCACATTGTCGCCTATGTAGACGTCATTGAGTATCACGCAATTCTTCACTGTGGTGTTTTTGCCCACAAATACCTGCTTGAAAAGCACCGAATCCTCCACGATGCCGTTTATGATACAGCCACTTGATACAAGGCTGTTTGAAATGTCTGAGCCCGGATTAAACTTGGCCGGTGGCAGGTCGTCCACCTTTGAGCAGATGGTCGGCTCCTCCCTGAAGAAATAACTTCTGACGTCAGGTCTTAAGAAATCCATATTGGTCTTGAAGTATGCATCAATATCGGCGATATTGTTCCAGTATGAATTTATCTTGTAGCCATATATTTTCTTTACATTTTTGTAGCGCACGAGGATATCATTTACGAAATCGAATCTGTTTTCCTCAGCTGCCGCCTCCAAAAGCTCTATGAGCTGTCGTCTCCTGATGACATAGATACCTGTGGAAATGGTGTTGGATGAGGCCTCGATTGGCTTTTCATCAAACTCTGTGATTCTTGACTCATCATCCATGCGTACCACACCAAAACGGCTGACATCGTCGTTGTACATCATGTCCTTGCATACCACTGTGATGTCTGATTTTTTCTCGATATGAAAATCAAGCACTCTGTTGAAATCCAGCTTGTATACACAGTCACCGCTGCTGATGATGACATATGGCTCATGGCGTCTCTTTAAAAAATCAATGTTCTGATACATCGCATCTGCCGTGCCCCTGTACCAGTCACTGTTGTCCGCTGTGACTGTAGGTGTAAAGAGGAATAAGCCCCCCTGCTTTCTGCCAAAATTCCACCATTTTGCTGAGCTTAAATGCTCATTCAGTGAGCGTGCATTGTACTGGGTCAGTACTGCGACAGTCTGTATATGTGAGTTCGACATGCTGCTGAGCGCAAAATCTATGCTTCTGAAGCTGCCTGCTACCGGCAGGGCCGGTACTGCTCGTTTTGCTGTCAGTTCCTTCATCCTATTATTGTTGCCGCCGGCCAAAATTATTCCTATTGCCTTCATTTTCCGTCACCTGCCTTGATAATAACTTCTCCGCCCTCAAGCACACCGTCTTTGTAATCCTCTTCGTATGTAACACCGGAGATTGCTGTATTTTTGCCTATCTTTACCCCGTCCGGTATCACAGAATCTTCTCCTATAGTGACAAGCCCAAATGAGTATATGCTCTCATTTAATACGTTCGGCTTCTCCTGTCCGAAGCCAAGTGTCACATTGTCGCCCACCTTGCAATTTTCGGCAATGATGGACTTGTCTATCGTGACATTGGAGCCTATCTCCGTGTCACACATGATGATGGAATCACGTATTACTGCGCCTCTTCCAATCTTGACGCCTGCACCTATGACAGAATGCTCCACATGACCATAGCATTCACAGCCCTCACCCATGATGCTTCGCTCCACATGACCTCCTTTGGCTATATACAGTGGCTCGATTGCATCATTCTTTGTGTAAATCTTCCAATACTCCTCGTACAGATTGAACTCCGGAATGAGGTCCACAAGCTCCATATTGGCCTCCCAGTATGAGCCCAGTGTACCTACGTCCTTCCAGTATCCGTTGAACTCGTATGCAAACATACGTCTGTCGTTTTCAAAGCAGTATGGTATGACATGCTTACCAAAGTCACAGTTTTCCTGATCCTTTAGTGCAAGTAATGCTTCCTTTAGCACCGGCCATGAGAATATGTAAATGCCCATTGATGCGAGATTGCTGCGCGGATGAACCGGCTTTTCCTCAAATGCATTGATGCGCTTATCATCATCGGCTATGACGATACCAAATCGGCTGGCCTCCTCGATAGGCACCGGCATGGTTGCTATGGTCACATCTGCATTGTTTTCCTTGTGGAAATCAAGCATCACCTCATAGTCCATCTTGTAAATATGGTCTCCTGACAGTATCAACACATAGTCCGGGTTGTAACTGTCTATATACCTCATATTCTGGTAGATTGCATTGGCTGTACCTGTGTACCACTCGCTGTTGCCGCTCTTCTCATAAGGAGGCAGTATCGCCACTCCTCCATTATTCCTGTCGAGGTCCCACGGAATACCTATTCCGATGTGGCGGTTAAGTCTGAGTGGCTGATACTGTGTAAGTACACCCACTGTATCAATGCCTGAATTGATGCAGTTGCTAAGCGGAAAATCTATGATTCTGTACTTTCCACCAAACGAAACTGCCGGTTTTGCTACGTTCGCTGTCAGAACACCAAGTCTGCTGCCTTGACCGCCTGCTAAAAGCATGGCTATCATTTCTTTCTTAATCACGTTATCACTCCTCGTCTGTCCTAATTTTTGTTGTGCCCATCCGGTCCCCACCACTTGTTTCTGTAATAACCGTATCTGTAATGCTTCCATAATAAATCACAATTGTTTCCATATAAATTATAGTTGCTGCTGCATAAATTGCAGTTACTGCCATATACTTTAAACCCATAAAATTCATATGGTCCGGATGAATTATTTTTATAAAAAAATTATACCACAGCCGCATTATCACTTCAACATTTTTCACAAAATCAAATGATATTTTTCTTTTTTTTCGACATTTTGCACAAGTGTCATTTATCGTATATCTGGTTAACCTGCTATGGTTCTTATCATTTGAAAGTCATGCCTGCTTTCACCTTATTTTTCCTTTGCAAATACTATATTTAGTTGTATAATTAATATAAAGTAACTATTCAGAACAAGAAAATCTGTTGCTTACATGCAATCATGACGCATCGGCTTTTTGTTCTCAGCGATTCTTAATAGTTACAATATAAATTATAATAAATCAGGCAGGTAAAATTAATGTATAAAATAGATTTCAGCAAACCAATACACATCCATTTCATAGGCATCGGCGGTATCAGCATGAGCGGTCTCGCAGAGATTCTGCATGAGGAGGGCTTTACCATTTCCGGTTCCGATTCAAAGGAATCAGACCTCACAAAGACTCTTGCGGCCAAGGGCATAAAAGTCATATATGGCCAGAGCGCAGACAATATCACCTCCGGTATCGACCTGGTGGTTTACACTGCAGCTATCCACGAAAGCAATCCTGAGTTTGCCGCAGCAAAGGCTGCCAGTATTCCGATGCTTACCAGAGCCGAGCTCCTCGGACAGATTATGGACAATTACGATTATTCTATCGCTGTAGCCGGTACACACGGCAAGACTACCACTACATCCATGATCAGCGAGATTCTTCTCGCCGCCCAGACAGATCCTACCATTTCCGTAGGCGGTATTTTGTCATCTATCCACGGCAATCTGCGTGTGGGCGATTCAGAGTATTTCATCTCTGAGGCATGCGAGTACACAAACAGCTTTTTGAATTTCAGACCACGCTACAGCATTATTTTAAATATTGAGGCTGAGCATCTGGATTTCTTCAAGGATATCAACGACATCAGGCATTCCTTCCACGAGTATGCATCAAACACTCTCGCAGGCGGTGCTACCATCATCAATGGTGAGATTGACCGCTATGAGGAAATTGTCGCAGGGCTTCCTCAGAAGATTATCACCTATGGCTTTGATTCAAAATATGATTTCTATCCGGAAAATATAACCTATGACGATAAAGCTTGTGCATCTTTTACAGCTATGAGACAGGGTAGTCCACTTTTCGACGTAAAACTCTCTGTTCCGGGCGCTCACAATGTAAGCAATGCGCTCGCAGCCATAGCTTTATCCACCACACTCGGTCTAGATGAGGAGTCTATCCTCACAGGCCTTGACAAATTTGGCGGTGCTGACAGACGTTTCCAGTACAAGGGCAAGGTAAACGGCGTCACAATCATTGATGACTACGCTCACCATCCAACCGAGATCCGAGCAACACTGACAGCTGCACAAAAATATCCACATGACAGGCTTGTACTTTGCTTCCAGCCACACACCTATTCCAGAACCAAGGCATTCTTAAATGATTTTGCCGATGTTCTTTCAATGGCAGATGTTGTGGTGCTTGCTGATATCTATGCTGCGCGTGAGCAGAACACATATGGTATCTCATCTAAGGATATCCTGGATTTATTGCTCGAAAAAGGTGTGAATGCGCACTATTTCCCATCATTTGAGGAAATCGAGAAATTTTTATCAGAAAATTGTGTAAACGGTGACCTGTTGATAACAATGGGTGCCGGAAATGTAGTAGAAATCGGCGAAGACCTGCTTAAGAAATAAGTTATCCACGTTATCCACATACAAAATGTTAACAACTCTCATTTTGTGTGTGGATTTTTTAAATAATTTTCAACAGCTTATATACCCTGTGATACATTGATTTTTCAATTATTTTACACAGTTATCCACGTTATCCACATTTTTTTGTGGACTCGGAAAGCCCGAGTTTACAAGGCTTGTAGCACTTTTACCATCTTCACATGGTTAAAATATTGTGCTATAATTGCTCACAGGTTAAGCGAAAGAGAGTTTTTTATATGACAGCGATAAACATTAGCAGTGACATAGCAACATCATTCACTACTGTGTCAGATATTTTTATAGATCAATACATGCCAAAGGCAAACGGTGAGTTTGTCAAGGTATACCTTTATCTGCTCCGTGCGACAGGCTCCGGGGCAGGCATAGCAACTATTTCAGAGATTGCCGATCATTTCAGCAATACTGAAGCCGACATCATACGTGCCCTCAATTATTGGGCCTCTGAGGGCATTTTGCAGGTGCAAACCGGCGCTGATGGTCAGATTATTGGAATCAACCTCTGCAGTCTTTCTGTATCCGGTATGCAGGCTGCTCAGAGTAATATACAAAGCGCTATGGCTGATAATGCCGCGCAGAATAATTTGCAAAACAGCGTGGTTAATAATGCTGCACAGAATATTTCTACCGCGAATATTCGGATGCAGGATTCTGTTGTGGAAAAGCTTAAGAGCCAGACTACTGACAAGCCTGCTTCTTCACAGAAGGAATACACACTTGATGAGATTAAGGAGTTTAGAAAGAATCCTGACATTTCAGAGCTTTTCTTTATTATAGAGACATATCTGAAGCATACGCTCTCATCCACAGACACCAATATGGTGCTCTACTGGCTGGACGAGCTTCATTTTTCTACCGACCTAGTGGAATATCTCGTGGAGTATTGCATTACCAAGGGACATTCAAGCCTTAGGTACATGAACAAGGTCGCTCTCGGCTGGGCCGATGCCGGCATAAAGACCGTAGACCAGGCAAAGGACGATGCAGCCGCTCATTCACAGATTTACTATTCTGTAATGAAGGCTCTAGGCATCACAGGCCGCAATCTGGTTGACTCTGAGGTGTCACTCATCAACAAATGGGTCGGCGAATACGGTTTCGATATAGAGCTTGTAAAAGCCGCCTGCAGTAAAACTATTTCAGCTATCCAGAAGCCAAGCTTCGAGTACACAGACTCCATACTCGCGAACTGGAGGAAAAAGGATGTACATACATTAAAGGATGTTGAAGTGCTTGATGCCAACTTTGCCAAGGCCAATAAAGCCTCTGCTACAGGCTCATCACAAGGCACAAATGCTGCAAACGGTTCCTCAAAACCAAAAAGCAATAATTCAAGTTCCAAGAATAAATTTAACAACTTCAATCAGCGCAACAATGATTACGACAAGCTGGAGAAGCTGTTTCTGAATTCTACGGTATGATTTTTCAAGTTAGATTTACACATCCCAAGGAGGATATATGGCACTTACCAATGCTCAATATGATGAGATAATGCGAGGCTACGATAAACGCCAGCTTCAGAACAAATACATACATGACAAGCGTATTGAGGAAGCCTATCGCAAGGCGCCCCGCCTCAGGGAGATTGACTCAGAGATTGCATCCGCATCTGTCAGGCAGGCGTACAGGCTTATGGACGGCGATGAGAATGCTCTTGCCGCTTTACGCCTTGCAATCGAGGACTATAAGGAGGAGCGTGCTGCTCTTCTATCCACACTCGGATATCCGCTTGATTATTTTGAGCCTATTTACACCTGTCCAGATTGCCATGATACCGGGTATATAGATGGGCAGAAATGTCATTGCTTCAAGCAGGCTATTATCAATACCGTTTATTCGCAGTCCAATATCAGGGAAATTTTATCAAGAGAGAATTTTTCCACGCTCTCATTCGATTATTACTCAGATGAGCAGAAAAATCCTGCGACAGGACTGTCTGCTCTTGCCACAGCAAAGCTTGCCGTGACGAACTGTCATGAATTTATAGACAATTTTGAAAACAAACCTAAAAACATATTTTTCTACGGTAATACCGGTGTCGGAAAGACTTTTTTATCTAATTGCATTGCAAAAGAGCTTTTAGATGCAGGTTACTCTGTAATTTACTTTACAGCGTTCCAATTATTTGATATATTAAGCAAAGGTGTGTTTGAAAAGGATGCAGATGCCATTGCGGCGCACCAGAATATATTCGACTGTGATTTACTTATCATAGACGATCTCGGAACCGAGCTTTCCAACTCATTTACCACATCACAGCTTTTCCTTTGTGTAAATGAGCGTATACTGCGACAGAAATCTACTATTATTTCCACTAATCTGAATCTGGAGCAGATAGCAGAGATTTACTCCGAGAGAACACTTTCAAGAATTTCAAGCAATTATAGTTTTATCAAGCTCTTCGGAGATGACATACGAATTAAAAAGCGTCTTTCCCAATAGCGCTTTTTATATATATTTAGTTTATTTATTATATGGTTATATGGAGGAATAACAATGCCAAACGATGAGAGAATTTTGGAGACTATGCCAACCGGTACACTTGGACTTGTTGCAACTGACAGTTGTATAGGTCTTGCCCAGAAGGTAGATGCATACTTACAGGGCTGGAGAGAGCACAGAGAGCACCAGCATGCTAATGAGAGTGCTTTCAAGGACTACTACAAAAACAGCTACATTATCAAGCCTTCTACACCTAGATTCGGTTCCGGCGAGGCTAAATGTGTTATCAACCAGTCAGTTCGTGGTTATGATCTGTACATCATGGTAGATGTAACCAACTACAGTCTTACCTATACAGTATGCGGTCAGACAAACCACATGTCACCTGATGACCACTACGCAGACTTAAAGCGTGTTATCGCTGCAGCCGGCGGAAAAGCAAGAAGAATCACAGTTATCATGCCTTTCCTTTATGAGAGCCGTCAGCACAGACGTACAGGCCGTGAGTCTCTTGACTGTCCATTGGCTCTTCAGGAGCTTATCAACATGGGTGTAGACAATATCATCACCTTCGATGCTCATGACCCTCGTGTGGTAAATGCTATTCCTCTGAACGGCTTTGAGAATGTAATGCCTTCTTACCAGTTCATTAAGGGCATCTTAAAGAACGTAAAGGATATCACTATTGATGCTGACCATCTTATGATTATCTCTCCTGATGAGGGCGCTACAAACCGTGCTATCTACCTTGCAAACGTACTCGGAGTAGACATGGGTATGTTCTACAAACGTCGTGATTACAGCCGTATCGTTGACGGACGTAACCCTATCGTAGCTCATGAGTTCCTCGGAACAAATGTGGAGGGTAAGGATGTTCTTATCATCGATGATATGATTTCTTCAGGCGAAAGTATGATTGATACAGCAAGAGAGCTCAAGAAACGTAAAGCTAACAGAATCTTTGTTGTTTCTACATTCGGTCTCTTCACAAACGGCTTTGCTTCATTTGACAAGGCTTACGAGGAGGGTCTCATCTACAGAGTAGTTACAACAAACCTTATCTACCAGTCACCTGAGCTTCTCTCTAAGGAGTACTATATCAGCTGTGACATGAGCAAATACATCGCATACCTCATCGATACATTAAACCACGACTGTTCTATCAGTGATCTTCTCTCACCATATGACAGAATCAAGAAGTGTGTTCAGAAGTACAATGACGAGCAAGCTGCAGCAAAAAATAAATAATTAAGCACATTTATAAAAAGCCGTGTGAAATTAATATATACCCCTCTTACTGGATATCCAGTGAAAGGGGTATTTTTATGCGTTACAGCACGAATTCAAACCAAAGGCAGTCGAACTATACATGCAAATAAGACGCATCAGTTTTTCTCAATAGTTTGAATAATTATCTTAGTAATATAAAAAACCAGAGAAGTGAGTGTCATCCACTCAAATCTCTGGTTTAATTTAGTCTAAGATTTATACCGATTAAATATTAAACTAACTCAAGGAGAACCTCTAAAGCTCCGTCACCTTTACGCTGTCCAATCTTAACGATTCTTGTGTAACCACCGTTACGTTCAGCATATTTTGGTGCATACTCGTCGAATAACTTAGCTGTTAAATCAACTTTCTTTGTATTAGCTTTCTTACCAGCTGCTTCTGTAGGAACTTCTGTTACAGGATATAATACCTTTAACATCTGTCTTCTTGCATGTAAGCGGGATGGTAAATCTTTTTTGATTTCTTTCTGAACTGTTTCATAAACAGTAACTTTCTTACCATCTACAACTTCTTTCACGCGTTTTCCGTTTTCGTCTTTCTTAGCAACTTTAGCGTCAACTGTAACTGTTTCAAAGTTGTCTTTTTCTTTTACAGCTAAAGCGATCAGTTTCTCAGCTACCTTGCGGATTTCTTTTGCTTTTGCTTCAGTTGTAACGATTTTTCCATGATGTAACAGATTTGTTACTTCTGCACGGATCAGTGCTTTTCTCTGGGAAGCTGTTCTTCCTAATTTTCTGTATTTTGCCATTATAATGACCTCCTGTGTTTTTTCGCCTTGCTTACTTATGCCTTCAGCCTAGGCGGGTCTGGTTTCTATTCTTCTCCTGAACTTAGGGATAATCCTAATTCACTTAACTTAGCTAAAACTTCTTCTAATGATTTACGTCCTAAGTTACGAACTTTCATCATATCTTCTGAAGTCTTATTTGTTAATTCTTCTACTGTATTGATGCCAGCTCTCTTTAAGCAGTTGTATGAACGAACAGATAATTCTAATTCGTCAATGCTCATCTCAAGAACTTTTTCTTTCTCGTCATCTTCTTTTTCTA